>Ga0194060_10000347_pt1 | contig 33534 bp, 21 predicted proteins | sample SepL225m_MetaG_FD_163427 | JGI IMG/M metagenome (GOLD analysis project Ga0194060, IMG submission 163427) | Anoxic zone freshwater microbial communities from boreal shield lake in IISD Experimental Lakes Area, Ontario, Canada - Sep2016-L222-5m | ecosystem: Environmental > Aquatic > Freshwater >...
GGGATCCCCCTTGTAGTCGTACCCAAGCTTGTCAAGCTCATCCAGCATGAAAACCGGATTGTTGGCTCCAGCCTGCTTCATCCCCTGCAGAATCCGCCCCGGCAGCGCCCCGATGTATGTTCGGCGATGACCGCGAATCTCCGCTTCGTCACGCACCCCACCCAGCGAGATTCTGACAAACTTGCGATTCATGGCTCTGGCGATCGATTTTCCGAGCGAGGTTTTCCCTACGCCGGGGGGGCCGACGAAGCAGAGAATCGGCCCTTTCATCTTCTTCTTCAGCTTACGCACCGCCAGAAATTCAAGGATCCGCTCCTTTATCTTGTCCAGATAGAAGTGGTCATCGTCCAGGATCTTTTTGGCACGGACGATGTCAAGGCTGTCGCGGGTCGATTTGCTCCAGGGGAGTTCCACCATCCAGTCCAGATAAGTCCTAATAATTCCGGCCTCACCGGCGTCCGGGTGCATGTTATCGAGGCGTCCCAACTGTTTAAGCGCCTCTTTCTGAACAGTTTCAGGCATTTTGGCAGCTTCGATAGCCTTTCTTATCTCCGCCAGCTCCTCTTTCCCCTCATTGTCCCCCAACTCGCTCTGAATAGCCTTCATCTGCTCACGCAGATAATATTCCTTATGGTTTTTACCCATCTCCTCGCGTGCCGCGTTCTGAATTTTGGCCTGCACACTGAGGAGTTCAACCTCGCGGTTCAGAAACTCGTTCACCTTGGTCAACCGGAGGATAGGATCGTTTATTTCAAGCAGCAGTTGGGCATCGGCTACCTTAAGCCCCAGATTGCTGGAGATCAGATCTGCCATGCTGCCAGGATCCTGGATATTCTCCAGAATCACCATAACTTCGGGTGAAACCTGCTTCCCCAGCTCCATCACTTTGGCCAACTGCTCGCGCACTGTTCGGACAAGAGCTTCAATTTCAAGGGAAATATCCGCCAGCGGGGTATCATACTGCCGCTCGGCACGAACGGTGTAGAACGGATTGTCGGAGATAAACTCGCTTATACGCGCCTTGGCCAGACCCTGGACGAGTATCTTGACGCGACCGTCCGGCAGTTTGAGCATCCGCATGATCATAGCCACAGTGCCGACTTCGTATATTTTGTCAGGTGGGGGATCCTCATCACCGACATCGTGCTGGGTGCAGAGGAGAATCATCCTGTCACCCGCCAGTGCGCTGTCAACCGCCTTTACCGACATTTCGCGCCCGACAAAAAGCGGGATAATCATGAATGGATAGACGACAACATCCCGGATCGGCAATAACGGCAGGGTGTCTGGAATCTTCAACTCTTCCGAGTTCTGTTCAATTTCTATTTCAAGTTCACTCAATCTTAAATCTCCTTTATCGGAACCAGACGGTCACCACATTTTGGGCATACGACTCGCAGCACCCCCAGGCGGTATTCAGCCGTAATAGCGGTTGAATCAACATTTACCGGTATAAGCGCCGCATGATGAAAACTGCCGTAGCTTCTCTCGACACAGATAAATTTGCCGTCGTTCTGCTCACGCGGTCTCTGGGCTTCAAGCACCAGGTTAAGTCCACACATTTTAAGGGTAATATTTTCGAGACTGAAACCGGGGAGGTCAAACTCAATGATTACCTCCTGAGATGTTTCATACATGTCCATTTTAGGCCGATTTTCTTCCTCTTCAAAAATGTCCCGCAACTCAAGGGCATGCAGCAGATTTCGCATTTCGCCGACATGACGGCTTAATATTTCCTGCTGAAACGGCTTTCTGCCTGTAAATCTGGGCATAGCGAACACCTGTTGACAAGATAGTGGAGCCTGAACGGAGCTGTCTGAAAGTAATCATTCCACACGGCAAAGTCAAGCCGGAGTATCCATGTCTCTGCTATAAATTTAATAAAATCTGGACATTACTTGTCATTTCCTTCTTTAATCGTCGGTTCTCCCGGTATATTTCCATCGGCACCAACTTTTACCAGCCAGGCGTTACCCCCCTTGTATTGAATGAAGTGACTTCCGGCGAGGATAAAACCACCATCTCTGGTTTTTTGAATTGAGTCGCACTGATGGACAGATTTTTCTTTTGTACCATAAACTTTTTTCTCTATCAGAGATCGTTTTCCGGTAGCAGGATCCGGATCGCCTGTCTTTGCAAACATTAGAGCTGTGCCGGTATCAATATCTGTTGTGGCGCAGAGGGCAAAATTGCCATTAGGGAGTTCAACGATTCCACCCCCAAATGTTTTTGAGCCTCCAATGCTGTAGACCCACTGGTTTTTCCCGGCAGGGGTGAATTTTGTCACGAATGCAGAACCTGAACCACGGTTTCCGAACAGAGCAAACCCACCGTCAGAAGTGTTGATCAGGTCATGTATCATCGGTTTTGTATAATTTGCTGCCTGCTTAGTCAGGTCAGTAGACCAGATAGTTTCTCCATTTCCGTCAAGCTGCAGCATCCTGATACCGGTGTGCAGACCCGACTCTCCCGGTTCCTTTATATTATAAGCCATGAGGTAGCCGACATCCCGCCTAACTATGCGGATTGTGCGATAGGTCGCCAGCCTGTCCATGGATTGATGCCAGCGACTAACCATCATGACTGCGTCGGGGAATTGACGCTGCCAGAGCAGGGCACCAGACGGATCGAATTTCGCCAAAATGCAGTAGTCACCATTCCAGACCCTCACTCCAATCAGAGATGATCCGTCAGGATTCAGGACTAATGAGTTGCCCAGCAAGCCGTCATATATTTTTTTTGCCCCGAGTTCTGTTCCGTTATAACGCCTTTCCCAGATGGTATTACCCTCTCTTGTCAACCGTACAATCCAGAGGGTGGCAGACTGGCCGCCGGTGTACAGTTCACCAGTCGCTAGAAATCCCCCATCCGCCGTTTCAAGTACCTCACTGCCGTGTCCATAGATCGATGTCGGCAGATTAGGGGGTGTATAACCAAAAACTCGTTCCCACATCTTTTTGCCTGATGCTGAAGTTTTGGCGATCACAATCCCTGAGCTGTCGTCCGAACTGATCATTATGTAGCCGCCGTCACTGGTCTGGTGGGCAGATTCCCATCGATAGCTGTCTGCCGAATAGGGACTCACTTTCGGAAACTTCAAGTTGAAACGTGCTGCTGATCCGGAGTCAGTGTTTTTTGATGTTGAAGCTGTCTTTTTGTCCCCCGCTGCCAAAGCTCCGGAATAAGCCGTGGCCAGACAGAGCAGGAGAAGCGATAAACGGAAACAGTTCTTCACAATGGCCTCCCATTTTAAACAGAAATCATTCCTCGCAAAAAATGTATGATGGTTTCGTAAAAAGTCCTTATCACCCTTCGACTGTTCGACAAGCTCACAGCTCAGGGCGAACGGACTTTAACAGTCTAAGTTATTGAAAATCCGTTCGTGCTGAGCTTGTCGAAGCATGTACCATATGCTGTAAATTTACTTTTTACGAGACCGACATGTATGTTTTTTTCCAAGCCCACTATATCCTCCCGACAGGCATGCTCCTGTTATGGCGTCATCAGTGCAGCCGCACAGAAACAACCTTCGACGCCCCCGGCTCTTCCATCGTTATGCCGTAGAGGGTGTCGGCCACCTGCATGGTCGCCTTGTTGTGGGTGATGATGATGAACTGCGAAATAGAGCTCATCTCCCGCACCATTTCGTTGAAACGCCCGATATTGGCGTCGTCCAGCGGCGCATCCACCTCATCCAGCAGGCAGAAAGGGGTCGGCTTGATCAGGAATATCGAGAAGATGAGTGCCACGGCGGTCAGCGCCTTTTCGCCGCCGGAGAGCAGCGTCACATTCTGGAGCTTCTTTCCCGGCGGCTGGACGATGATGTCTATCCCGGTTTCCAGCAGATCCTCCTCATCGGTCAGGCGCAACTCGGCTCGCCCGCCGCAGAAGAGGCGCGGAAAGACCTCCTGAAATTTGGCGTTGATAAGATTGTAGGTCTCCTGGAAGCGCTGGCGGGTAGTGCGGTTGATACGTTGAATAGCCTGCTGCAGGCTGCGCATCGACTCTTCCAGATCCTCTTTCTGGCCGGTCAGAAATGTGTAGCGTTCTTCCATTCCGGCGCACTCGTCAATCGCCATCAGATTGACCTCACCCATCTCATCGAGAAGACGCTTCAGCTCAACCTGCCGCCGCTGGCTGACCGCTTCGTCGAAAACGGTACCATCCAGCCTGGCAATCGCCTCCGCCATACTGATGCGGCTCCGTTCCATGAGGTTCTGCTCCAGATGTTCCGCCTGCATCGTAAGCGTGGAAAAACGGAGATTAAGCTCGGCCTGGGAGTTGCGGACGCTGTCGCCATCCTCGCGGCTCTTTTTAAGCTCTGCCTCGATCAGATTAAGAGCTGCCCCCGCCTCCTCAAAACACCCTCTTATAACGGCCAGGGCACTCTCCGACTTCGCCTGCTCGCGAACTAGAGATTCAAGCCGCTCCGTCGCAGAAGCAATCTCCGTCTCAAGCTGCCCCTTTGCAACATAACCGGCTTCAAGCTCTTCGCTCCCTTCAGTCATCCGTCGAGTAATCTCCTCCGTCTGCCGCTCAAGGTCGGAGAGTGCCCGCAGACCGGCGTTATGCTGCTCCTTTATACCGGCTGTCCTGACCCTGATTGATGTCACCTTTTCACGGGCGGCAGCCAGTTGAACGCGGCGGGCGTCAAGCTCACCCTTTAAGCGGGAGGTCTCCTTCTCCAGCTCCTTTGAAGCATCGCCTGTCTCTGTCATCTGCTCACCGGTCAGCTTCAGCTCCTCCTCCAGAGTACTCTTCTCCTCATTCAGATTTTCAGCCTCCAGAGAGTGTACGTCCAGTCGATCGGTAATTCGTGCAACTTCATCTGATGCCTGCTGGCGATCCTTCTGCAGAGCGGTCAGCTTCAGCTCCCCCTGATGCAGGTGTACTCCGCAGCTCTTTACCCGCTCGGCCAGTTGCTGACCCTTTGAGAGAAGCTCACTCCGCTGATTTTTGAGGAGTTCCGTCTCCTCCGCAAGGCGGGCAACGAGCAGATCCAGCTCTCTAATCTCCCGTTTTTTGTGGATCAGCCCGTTATCAACCTGTTCGCCGGAACCACCGCTTACGATTCCCCCCCCTGCAACCATATCGCCGGAGAGGGTGACAAAGATAAGAGCGGGATGCTGACGGGCCAGCTCCAGCGCCGAAGTGATGTCATCTGCGAGCATTACGCTGTTCAACATGTTCAGAATCAATCCGGCAAACGGGCCGTCAACCTGCACCCGAGCGGCAAGAGACGAGGTGCCTGCAACGCCCGGTGCGGCTATACTCTTTGACTCCAGCGGCAGAGCGATTCCGGCTCTCCCCCCTCTGCTCGTTTTCAAAAACTCCAGCGCCGAAATTGCGTCAGCATCATCTGAGCATAAAACCGACTGCAAACGCTCCGCCAGAGCCGCTTCAAGTGCTGTCTCAAGTTCGGGCGGAGCTTGAATGGCATCGGCCAATACTCCGCTAAAAGTGGCGCGGCGCGTAGCATCCTTCATCAGGTTGCGCACCCCCTGCCCAAACCCGGCAAACTGGCTTTCCAGCTCTTTAAGCGAATGGAGGCGGGAAGAGCTCCGGTTTAATTCGTCCCGACTGCTGTGCCACTTCTTCTCAACTTCAGGCAGCAGCAGTTTAAGGCTGTTCTCCTCTGCCGAGAGGGTGGCCAAGTCAGCCTGAAGCTCCCCCTTCTCACTTTGGCAGATGGCAATTTCCTTCTCCAGACTATCTCCCCTCTGACGCAACTGTTCACGGCGTTCACCCAGTTGCATCGCTTCGCGGGCGTGGCGATTGACCCGTTCATGGAGGGAGGTCAACTGCTTCTGGGCATTTTCAAAGCGGCTCTTGAAGCGTGATGACTCTGTCAGAGATGTGAACAGTTCACGGCGACGGTTTTCCATCTCCCGGTTCAGCCCCTCTTCAGCCAACTGATGCGCGACTTGCGCCTCTTCGGCAAGCTCCAGATCCCCCTGCATCGCAGACACATCCACAGCCCCCGTGTCGCGGCGCAGTTCCAGAAGTTCCCGCTGTTCGGCATACTCTTTCAGCCGTTTATCAAGCCCGGCGGTTTCAGCGGCAAGTCGGATCAACCTTCCATCCAGCCCTGCCAGTTCTTTTCTATGAAATTCAAGGGCATTCCCGGTTGTGCTGAATTCACTCCTGACGCGGAAAATTTCCTCCTGGGCAACAGTAAGCTGTTTTTCAGCTTCCAGAAGGGTCACGCGAGCCTCTTCACCTCGTGACTCCCCGACTGCGGAAGCGGCGAATACTTCGCGAATACGGTCATTCAGCGCGGCAAGCTCCCGCTCTGCCGCTTCCCGCTGACGCACACACTCCCTGAAATCGCGTGCGGTAAAGAGCAGCTCGATTTCACGGAGTTCGTCGCGTAATTCGCGGAATTTCTCAGCTTTTTTCGCCTGCCGCTGCAGGAGCGACAACTGCCGCCGGATCTCCCCAAGCACATCGACCAGCCGGGTCAGGTTCTGGCGGGTTCCTTCGATCTTTTTTAGCGCCAGTTGTTTGCGCGACTTGAATTTTGTGACACCGGCCGCCTCTTCGATCAGAAAACGGCGCTCTTCCGGGCGCGAATGAAGTATCTGGCCGATCTTCCCCTGCTCGATAATTGAGTAGGCGCGGGTGCCGACGCCGGTATCCATGAAGAGTTCGGTAATGTCGAGGAGACGGCAGGGGGTCTTGTTTATCAGATAATCACTGTCGCCATCGCGGTAAAGGCGGCGGGTGAGCTGGATCTCGGCATAATCCAGAAATTTGGCGGGGGCACGACCATCTTCGGTGGAGAAAATCAGCGAAACTTCGGCCATGCCTAGTGGCTTGCGGTTTTCACTTCCCGCAAAAATCACATCCTCCATAGCCTTGCCGCGCAGATTTTTGGCGGACTGCTCCCCCATGCACCAGCGGATGGCGTCCACAATGTTGGATTTGCCGCAGCCGTTAGGGCCGACGACACCGGTGACATCCTGCTGGAAGTCTAATACAGTCCTTTCAGCGAAGCTCTTGAAGCCTGAAATCTCCAGGCGTTTAATTTTCATGGTATCATGGTGTTATCTAACCTGTTGAATATCAACGTTTGTTGTTGGCTGCTGATGCTGGATACAGGAAAGAGCCAGCACCCAAAGCATAACCAGGAGGCGGAGAAAGTTACCATTCAAGACATGTACCGTCAATATATATCCAGCAAAAAATCACCATTGGCAACCGGCGCTCTCTATGTGTCGCAGCCTGAAGTTGCTGTTTGAAGGGGAAGAGATTAATATGGTAGTCAGGTGAAGAAGCGTCAGATTCCGCAAGAGAATCTAGTTGGGGAATGGATGTCCCTACTTTCTATTTTCCATTAGAATGCTTGACTTCCAATTTACACGGCGTATAAATATTTTCCAAATGAAGTGACAAACTTCCGCATGATGGAAGGATAATTGTTATGTACATAGCTAATCCTATATACGATGTTGTCTTCAAATATCTTATGGAAGATGCAAAGATCGCCAAATTATTGATCTCTTCGATAATAGGCGAAAAGATTGTCTCTCTTGATTTCCGTCCGCAGGAATATATCGCTGATATTGATAAGAGCAGGGTTGATGGGCATACAGGCACTCTGACAGTCTATCGCCTAGATTTTGCCGCCACTATCAAAACCGTTGACGGCTCGAAGCAGGTTTTGATTGAGATACAAAAAGCAAAATATGCTACAGACATTATGCGCTTCAGGGCTTATCTCGGTGGTCAGTATTCCAACAGGAACAACACAAAGATTGCCACGATTGAGAAACATACCCGAAAGGTCGGCCTGCCGATCATCGGGATTTATTTTTTAGGTCACGAACTCGATTATGCCAAATCGTCGATAATCGGGGTAAACCGGATATACAAAGATCTGGTCACAAACGAGCAGTTGACTGTAAAAGAGAGCTTTATTGAGAGTTTAACTCACGACAGCTATGTGATTGTTATTCCGAATCTCGCAAAGAACCGTCGGAACGAGCTTGAAAAGCTGCTGAGTATATTTGACCAGAGTACTTCTGTTGACGCAGACCATCATATTCTGAACATAAAAGAGGAAGATTATCCGCAAAAGCACCGTTCGCTGATACGTCGTCTGCACTCCGCAGTGGTGGTGCCTGAGATGCGAAAGCAGATGGAGGTTGAGGATAATATTCTTTGCGAATTTGAGGATATGCAGCGCGAGATAATGCAATACAAGGAGAAAATAGCCGAAGTAGAGCAGGAAGCCAGCGAAAAAATTGCCATAGCCGAGCAAGAGGTCAGCGAGGCAAAGCAAAAAATCGCTGTGGTTGAGCAAGAAGCCAGAAAAATTGTTGCCCGTAATCTGAAGGATACCGGTATTGCGGCAGAAACCATTATGCAGGCGACCGGCTTGACCCGTGAAGAAATAGAGGAATTGTAGAGCTTGTGCGCGGCTCCGTGAAAATGTATCAAACGTGGCGTTTTAAAAATGCTGTTGCAACAAACCGCCGACTGCGGGTTTTCTTCCGGTCGGCGGTTTGATTTTGTGGGTTATGTTTCTATTTTGGGTCAAATGGGGTCAGGCTTCCAAGATGATAAGATTATTTGTTCTCGTCCCCCTGTATTCCGTTCCGGCGTAGTCCACACCCGGTGGTGGACCTGGTACTACATGTCCGGGAGCCCAAGTGCCGATGCGTAAAGGTTTAGCGTGTATTTATTCTTTCACCATTTTGCTGAAATCAATACCGGTATTTTTGCTATAGGCGGTTATTCCAATAGTTCGGCTTACGCTTCATATGCATTACAGCAAGCACATAGATCCGTTCAGCTTCTATCCTGAAAATCAATCCAAAAGGAAATCTGTTGAAAAGGCAACGGCGAATTTTACCAGAAATGACAGGCCATGCATCGGGATACTCCGCTATTCTTGCGCCGGTCTGGAGCAATTCATTCAGAAACTGATCTCCCAGTCCAGATTGCCTACTTTCGTAATAGCGGGCAGAAACAAGCATTTCTTCTTCTGCAGCAGGTGCCAGCACAACAGGCTTCATTTCAATTTTCCACGAGCATCCTGTACTGCTTCATCAAGAGGACGGCACCTGACACTGCCCGCTTCAATTTCAGCGTAACGCGCTTCAGCTTCTTTCACCCACAAGAAATCAAGTGCTTCATATTCTTCAAATTGTTTTACTTTGGCCTGTAATTGCTCGTATCCAGCAATGCTCATCAGCACCAATTCACCATGTCCTTTCCTGGTCAGATAGACCGGTTCATTCTCTTTGTTGCAGATATCAGCAAGGTGATTAAAGTGCGTTTTGAGTTCAGTGACAGGATGAATATGGGGCATACTTAGTTCTCCATTTCTTAGGGATAGGGATAAGAAGGGATAAGAACTTGCTTTTTGGTGAACGAAAAATACACCCGGCACTGGGTAGTGTCAAACTCAATTTCGGAGGATATGACGATAAACCGGGCAATGGGGTCAGGCTTCCAAGATTATTTGTTCTCGTTCCCAAGCTCCGCTTGGTAACGCACCAGCAGCGCAGGCTCCTGCTTGCAGAATCCGAAGACGCCAAGCTGGAGCTTGTCGTGCCATTACATTACGCAGCAGGAGCTGCGTAACGAGTGGGAACCCTCACCCCCAAAGCACCTCCCGCAACCCCGATCGCCTTTCTGGATATTCCGGGGACATAATACCGATTATTGTAACTTCGCCTGACCGCTTACTTTACTTTTACTCAAATTGGTATTGTGTCCCCCGAATATAATCCGCCTGGTGAAGGAAGAGCGTCCGAGAACCGTTCTGGCTGTTGGCGACGCCGCCCTGACTGCGGCCAGGAAGGTTCGCGGCATCCCGGTAGAGACCATACTGTCCCTTGCCTTCAATCTTCAGAAGCAGCCTCCTGAGCATATCGGTGGTGTTACCATGGCTGTATCGCCGGTGGAGTACCTGAAGATATTCAGTGGATATTCCGGGGACATAATACCGATTATTGTAACTTCGCCTGACCGCTTACTTTACTTTTACTCAAATTGGTATTGTGTCCCCCGAATATCAAATTGGTATTGTGTCCCCCGAATATACACCGTTGGATTACTTCTCTGTGACTTTCAGATGGCTTGACAACAAATGTAAACAAGGCTATACACTTACTTATGGCAATGAGCAAACGACTATATAACCTGCTGCATGGTTTTGGTTCTCTTCTGATGGTATTTCCAACTGTTCAGTCGAGACCTACTCTCATGCGGGATTATTTTTCCACTCGACCTACTATTGAGGACACCTTCCGCAAGGACTGGGAAACTCTGTCTGGTGATATGAATCGTGCCATTGAAAAGGTGTCTCGTGTCCAAAGGTAAATCACCTTCCCCTCTCCCCAGCAGCAAATCACACATATTACACGCCTCTTATTCTGGCTCGCTTCCACCACCAACTATCCTTGACGGCTATGAAACCTTGATGCCAGGTGCTGCGGAATTGATTTTTAAAACTTACGAAAATGAAGTTGCCCACCGTCAAGCTACCGAAAAAGAAATGTTGCGAATTGAAGCCGCCGCAAGCAAGTCTTCTTCGAGTATTATGATTATGGGGATATTCCGGGGACATAATACCGATTATTGTAACTTCGCCTGACCGCTTACTTTACTTTTACTCAAATTGGTATTGTGTCCCCCGAATATAATCCGCCCGCCTACACGGAAGCAATGCGCGGTTTCCAGGAATCGTACAAGGGATCGAGCAGAACCATCGTCCTCTCCGACTAGCCGAGGTTGACGTGATCCGCCTGGTGAAGGAAGAGCGTCCGAGAACCGTTCTGGCTGTTGGCGACGCCGCCCTGACTGCGGCCAGGAAGGTTCGCGGCATCCCGGTAGAGACCATACTGTCCCTTGCCTTCAATCTTCAGAAGCAGCCTCCGGAGCATATCGGTGGTGTTACCATGGCTGTATCGCCGGTGGAGTACCTGAAGATATTCAGGGAGATGGAGACAAAACGGATTGGTGTGCTCTATGACCCGGCCAGGACTGGCCGCTATCTGAATCACGCCGTTACACAGGCACGGCAGTCCGGTATCACCCTTGTACCGGTTGAAGTAAACAGATCGAGTGAACTCCCTGCTGCGATCAGCACTCTGACAGGCAAAATTGACGGCTTCTGGGTCATACCTGACGGCACCATTGTAACGAGCATCAATATGGAAGTAATTGCAAGCTTCTCAATCTCCAACAATCTGCCACTCTTCAGCTTCACCCCGCAGCATCTGAAGATCGGGGCTGTGGCATCACTCAGCACCGACAACACCGATATAGGTCGTCAGGCAGGCGAGATGATAACCGGGCAGCTCAAGGGGAATATCGCCGATAGTCAGCCGGTTACTGAACCTCGCAAGATCATCCGGAACACCAACAACGCAGTGCTTAATAAACTTAAGCAGCGCCTGATAGGCATTAAATAGGGACATCCCCGGGACATCCCCCCATTTATTCGTTTATTTTTGAACCTGATTACCGAAAATCTCCAGCCAACGAGGTTGTCTTGCCGGAAATGTTCTATCCGGCATCCAGTTTTTAAGAATTTAAAGTCTGGATTCCGGCCAGAAGCCTGCCGGAATGACAGTTTTGGTGCTGAAGCTGAAGATTGTCGCTAATCGGTTTTTTGCAATCAGTAACTCTTCCGCCGGAACAGTCCGGTCTTGATGCTGACAATGCGATCCAGAAAAAGAACTCCATCCAGGTGATCCATTTCGTGCTGGATGGCGACCGCTTCAAAACCGCTGGCGCTTATCTCCCGCTGACTTCCATCAGGCTCAACAAATCTCACCGTTATCTCCGTGGCACGCTCCACATCGCCGGTATAGTCCGGCACACTCATGCACCCTTCCCGCATGATGGCAGCGCCGCTTCTGGCGATGATCTCCGGGTTCACCATGCAGAGCAGACCGTGGTTGTTCTCCCTGCCGTGGCGGTTTTTTGACACATCCACCACGCATACCCGGAGCGTAACGCCAATCTGGGGAGCGGCCACCCCGACCGAACCTGGCCCCTCACGCATGGTATCCACCAGATCAAGGATCAGATCGTGGATGCTCCTGTCGATATGTGCGACCCGGTGAGTCAGTTTTTTCAATACCGGGTGCGGATACTTTAAAATCGGCTGGACAGACATCGTTAAAAAGCCACCGGTGTGACTACCCGTACGCCGATCTCAACGCTCAGCTCTTTTTTCAGATCTGCCAGCATCTCTTCAACAGCCTCAGCCGTCACATTTTCCGGCAGGGCAACCTCCAGCATCATCACATAGACCGGCTCTTTGGGGGTGCCGATCAGCTTGGTGTTCAGATCCATTATGTTGACACCCTGCCCCGCCAGCTCACGGGTCACGCGGTAGACGATGCCGGGCTGGTCTGCGCCGTAGACAGAGATGATGCAAAGCTCTGCATCCGTCTCCTGACGTGTGATCTCGTCAGTATGCAGGGTGCGCACGGAGAGCGACATCCCCATGCCGTCGCAGACCGGTTTCAGATCGTCAAACAGGCGGCTCTTGCTGAAGGGGCGGGGGTGTGAGACGATCAGGATCATGGCAAATTCCCCCCCAAGCATCGTGCAACTGGAGTCAGCCAGATTGCAGCCGAGGCGGAAAAGCACTTCTGAAACTCCGGCAACGATACCGGGGCGATCCTTCCCTACCACTGAAACTGCGTAATGCAGGATTTCCGGCTGCTGTGTCATGCTGAACCTCCAGATTATTAGTGCGTGTCTGCTTATCATCATTCGGTTTCATCTGCAATTGTTTTTGTTTTGGTAAACTTCGGTGATTTATTGTACTATCCCCCCGCTTACCAGTGCCCATGATTGAGGGAGAAAACATGTTTTCAAATTTGAAGATAGGAATACGTTTGACATCGGCTTTTGCGCTTATCCTGGTTTTTGTTCTGATAATGGCGCTTGTTGCATTCACCAGGATGTCAGCGATTCAGAACAATCTGGATCAGATAACAAAGTCAAACGTCGCCAAAACCGGAATTGCAAATGATGCGCTAAAAGCGTTTGCGGATCTGAAGGAGGCTTTACTCTCTATCAGCCTTGCAGCGACAGAGGAACAGCGGACGGAGGAAAAACGATCTATTGCCGAGGCTCGTAAAAAATATCGCGAAGCGTTGGATGCGTTGTGCAGGCTGGAAACCACCCAGACCGGCAAAGAGCTGCTGGCAAGGATTGAAGCGGCAATCAAGCCCGCTGCCGCTGAAAATGGCAAAGTTATAGAGCTGGCAATGGAAGGCAAATCGCTTGAGGCGGGGCAGCATTATATAACGGCGGCAATGCCTTTAAATGATAAGCTGGATCAAGAGTTTACCGGCATGTTTGAATACCAGAAAAAATGCATAGACGGCAGGTATGGTGAGGCGCTTCTGAGCTATAATTCCGCTAAAATCCTGCTGGGTATACTGACAACAGTCATTATCCTGTTGAGCATCGGCATCGCATTTGTGATAACCAGATCGATTACGATTCCGGTCGCCGATCTGTCATCACAGACGGATCTTCTGGCTCAGGGAGATCTTCAGGTAAAAATCACCAATAATTCAAGAGATGAAATCGGCCATCTGGGGTACTCTTTCATCAAGATGGCAGAGAATTTCCGTACCATAATCAGCCAGGTTTCCAGCACTTCCTCTCAGGTGGCCTCTGCTGCCGCCCAGTTGAGCTACACCGCTGTGCAAATCGCAACAGGCGCTGAGGAGGTTGCCGCCCAGGCGGCGACTGTGGCAACAGCGGCGGAAGAGATGTCGGCCACTTCCGGTGACATAGCCCAGAACTGTCAGATGGCCGCTGAAGGCGCTCAAAAAGCCTCACAAACTGCCAAAAATGGCGCGGAAGTTGTTGAAAAAACCGTATCAGTAATGGCGCAGATTGCATTGAGAGTCCAAGAGTCTGCAAAGACGGTTGAAGGTCTGGGGGCGCGTTCTGACCAGATTGGGGCGATCATCGGCACTATTGAAGATATTGCCGATCAGACCAATCTTCTTGCGCTGAATGCGGCTATTGAAGCTGCGCGTGCCGGAGAGCAGGGGAGAGGCTTTGCGGTGGTTGCAGATGAGGTTCGTGCCCTGGCAGAGCGTACAACCAGGGCAACCCGTGAAATTGGTGAGATGATCAAAGCTATCCAGAAAGAGACTAAAGAGGCTGTCACCGCAATGGAACAGGGGGTTCATCAGGTTGAGGCCGGCACTGAAGAAGCTGCCAGATCCGGCCATGCACTAAAAGAAATACTGCAACAGGTAAATGATGTTGCCATGCAGATCAATCAGGTTGCAACGGCAGCGGAAGAGCAGACCGCCACCACAAGCGAGATCAGCAGCAGTATGCACCAGATCACGGAAGTTGTTGAACAGACGTCTAATGGCGCTCATGAATCAGCCACAGCGGCATCTCAGTTAAATAGTAACGCTGAGGAGCTGCAGCGTCTGGTGCGGCAGTTCAGGCTGTAATTATCACCCGACAGAAAAAGTAGGCCGGTTCAAGCGAAGCGGAACCGGCGTTTTCCGCCAAGCCAGACACTGTTGCCGGATCCGCTTCGCTTGATCTGGCCTACATATAATGGAAGTTTTTAATTGATTGGTGCGCACGGCACACCCTACAGACCAAATTTATAATTGCAATTGGGAGCAAATATATGCCCGAACCCACAATCTACGCAGCCTCCTGGCTGATCAATCCGGATGTTCCGCCAATCGCCGGCGGGGCTCTTCTGGTGCGGGACGGCAGGGTGGCTGATGTCGGCACACTCTCTGCTCTGCGCCGTACCCATTCAGCCGCCGTTGTCGAATACCCCGGATCTGCAATCATTCCCGGATTTGTCAATGCCCATACTCATCTTGAGCTGACCCACTATCCGGCCTGGCGTCTCCGAAACGGTATCGATTACCACCCCCGTCATTTCAGTGAGTGGATTATTCAGTTGATAAAGGTTGCACGGGGAGTCGTCGCTGAGGAGTATCCGCACTCGCTGCATGAGGGGATGCGAATGTGCCTGGAGTCGGGCAGTACGGCTATTGGCGAGATTCTCACCAATCCCCTTCTAATGCCGCTTTACACAAAATCTCCACTTACCGGTCGGCTCTATGTTGAGGTTTTGGGGCATGGGAGAACCAGATTCGGGGAGAAGCTTGATGGTGCTGTTGCAGCCGCCATATCGGATGAAACAGGGGGGATGGCAACCGGCCTTTCGCCGCACACCCCATACACCATCGGTGAAGAGCATCTGCCTGAGATCGCCGAAGTTGCCGCTGTTCACCAGTTACCGCTGGCGATTCATATCTCCGAGTCTGCCGCAGAAACCGATTTCATCTTTGATTCCAGCGGACCTCTCGCCACAGATTTTTACCCTTTCGTCGGCTGGGAACGCTTCCTTACAGCTCCGCGCCGCTGCAGCTCCACCGAACTGCTGGATCGCCATGCACTCCTTACACCGGCGACGCTGGCAGTCCACTGCGTTCATCTGACGCATGCAGACGCCCGGATATTAAAGGAGCGAGGCGTCAGCATAGCACTCTGTCCCAGAAGCAATGAGCGCCTGGACGTTGGCCGTGCCCCGGTTGCACTGTTCAAAAAACTCGGCATAACGCTTGCGCTCGGCACCGATTCACTGGCAAGCAATGATTCACTCTCTCTCTGGGACGAGATGAGATTCGCACTGGACGCCTTTCCACACGACCTGACTCCGGCGGATCTGTTCCGCATGGTCACAACAGGCGGGGCTTTCGCGCTTGGAATATCTTCGCGCTGCGGTTCGCTGGAGATCGGCAAGAGAGCCGATTTTCAGGTGGTCGGCAACATCGGTGGAGCGGATGGTGGAGTGCTGGAGCGGCTGATTGACTCCGGAAGTGTTGAGGAAGTGTACATCGGAGGAGAGCGCTTTGTGGGTGAAGTGTGACTTCTATTAGAGTTTAACTCATCTGAAAGGTTGGAATATGTCAGAAATAATTCAGCGTCTGCTGCTCAAAAAATCTCTTCTTAATTTCGAATCTATTGAAGCCAGAACCGTTCTGAAAAGAACGCTTTCAGCCTGGGATTTAACTGCAATCGGAATAGGGAGCATCATCGGTGTGGGTATTTTTGTTCTGCCTGGCGTCGAGGCAGCAAAACACGCAGGACCCGGGATCATACTCTCCTTTGTTCTGGCTGCTGTCGCCTGCGCCTTTACCGCCCTCTGCTACGCCGAGATGACCGCGATGATTCCTGTATCCGGCAGTGCCTACACATATGGTTATGTTGCGCTTGGCGAGGTATTTGCCTGGATCATAGGGTGGGATCTTCTCCTTGAATACATGTTTACCATCAGCCTTGTAGCGGTCGGCTGGTCGTCATACTGTACAGATCTGCTGGAATCGCTTGGAGTCGCCATCCCTTATCAGTGGCGCTCTTCACCATTTGCTCCAACACCCGGATACTGTGATGCTCCGGCGCTTATCATCGTCGCACTGGTTACATCAGTTATCATAACCGGGATCAAGGAGAGTGCCCGCCTCAACAACCTGATGGTTCTGATCAAGCTTACCGCGATTACTCTTTTTGTTATTCTTACCGCTCGCCACATAAATCCGGTCAACTGGAAACCGTTCATGCCTTTCGGCTTTTCCGGCGTAATGACCGCTGCATCCATCGTTTTTATAGCCTATATTGGATTTGACGCTGTTTCTACCGCTGCCGAAGAGGCAAAAAATCCACAATCCACACTGCCGAAAGGTATCCTTTTTTCGCTCTGCATTGCGACGATCCTCTACATCCTGGTTGCCGCAATAATGACCGGAACAGTCCGGTATCAGATCCTCGGAGTACCGGATCCTATGGCGCTGGTACTTAAAACCCTGAAAATGCCGACAGTAGGGGCATTCATCTGTCTGGCCGCGATTGCAGGCATGACGAGTGTTATCATCTCCATGATGATTGCCCAGCCCCGTATCATCTTTGCGATGGCGCGTGATGGCCTGTTGCCGACCCCCCTGGCGAAAATTCATCCCCGTTTCAACACACCGTATCTGGCCACGCTTCTAACTGGAGCCGTCGCCGCCATAATGGCTTCAATGCTGCCGATTCAGGCACTGGCTGAACTCACCTCCATCGGGACACTCTTTGCATTCGTTATCGTCTGCGGCGGTGTAATGATCCTGCGCCGTACCAACCCTGAAACACCACGCCCCTTTAGAGTCCCTTTTGCGCCATTTGTGACAACAGCAGGCGTCATCTCATGCGGGGCACTCATGGCAAGCCTCCCGTTTACAACCTGGATCCGTTTCGCCGTCTGGCTGCTTCTGGGCGCTCTTATCTACGCATTTTATGGATTCAGGAACAGCATTCTTAACGGGGAGATAAAAAACCGGTGACTGCTCCGCTGACCATTACACCTTCGCGAACCCGCATGGCTCTTGCAGTCAGCACTATCGCCATTTTCATGGCAAATCTCGATGTAAGCATCGTTAACATTGCACTTCCGTCCATGGCAAAAATGTACGGCACCGATGCGACAGGGATAGCATCTATTGTGCAGAGCTATATGCTGACCATCACAGGATGTCTCCTCATCGGAGGACGTCTTTCAGACGCAAAAACAGCGGAGCGTGTTCTTCAGTGGGGTTTCTGGATATTCACCGCAAGCTCTGCGCTCTGCGCTATGGCTCCATCACTGTTAATGCTTACTTTTTTTCGTCTCCTCCAGGGTATCGGCGGTGCCTTCATGTTTGCAACATCTTCTGTCATAGTTGTCCGCTACGTGCCGAGCGAACGACGAGGACGGGCATTCAGCCTGAATGGGCTCATGGCCGGCGTTGCCGTAGCCTTTGGAGCGCCGCTTGGAGGGGTACTCATACAGTATCTGGACTGGCGCTGGATCTTTCTTATAAACATACCGATAGGCTTGGCAGCACTTGTAGTCGCCCGCTTCGCATTTTCCGGAAACAGCGAAGAGAGCCGGGGGGATGTACCGATTGACTGGCCAGGTGGTCTGTTCAGCTTTGCCTCGCTCACTGCGCTGCTCTATGCCCTTCATGCAGGTGAGGACAGAGGGTGGTTGTCGCCGCTGCTGCTGTCCCTCTTTGGAGTTGCAGCAATTTTTCTGGTACTCTTCCTCTTAAGGGAGAAACGCTGTGCAACGCCGCTTCTTGATCTTTCTCTATTCCGAAATCGCCCCCTTGCCGCCGGATTGGCGGGCAACTTCCTCTATCTCTTCCTCGTTGGGGGAATCACGTTTGTGCTCCCATTTTACCTGATGCTGGTCAAAGGATTCTCTCCAAAGGAGACCGGGCTGATCATGATGATTTCACCCGGTATTTCAATTGTGGTAAGCAGGATTTCAGGGCATCTCTCTGACCGTATCGGCCCCCGCACAGTCTGCATTGTTGCTGCCGTGGCCATGATGCTTTCCATGATCGGCATAGCATTTTTCGACAGCTCAACGACATTTGCCTGGATGGCTGTCACACTTGTCATGCTCGGCATCGGTCGCGCCCTGTACGTGACAGCAGCCCTGACGATGATTATGACTTTTGCGGAGAAAGGTAAAGAGGGGATGCTCTCGGCCGCCAAGGCGCTGGTGCCGAATATCGGATCCGCTATAGGGGTCAGCCTTTTTGCCATTTTATACAATCTGCCGATTAACTCCGTGACCGGAGTATCGACCGAAAAGGTGCAGCTTGTAGTTGAAGGTTTCAAACTGGCAGCAGAGCTGGGGATAGCCGTATCTCTGCTCACTGTGGCGGCAAGCCTGCTCTCCGACTCACGACAAAATGAGCCGGAGTGATTAACTGATTTCATATTACGAGGAGCAATTACCATGACATCCCTTCCACGAATCTATCCACTCACCCATCCACAGCAGCGGATTTTTCTTGTACAGCAGCTTAATCCGGGCACTCCGGTATGGAATGTCCCCTACGGTGTCAGGGTTGACGGCGTCTTTGACCGGCAGGCGCTCGAAGCGGCTGTACGCTCTACAGTTGAGGAGTTTGACGGATTGCGGGTATACATTTCGGAGCGCGACGGCGAAGTGGGGCACTGTATAGCCGAACCGGGGGATATCAGGCTGGATGTCATCACGCTGGAGAAGGGTGGGGGTGAGACTCAGTATGATGCCTGGGCCAGGCGCTTTTCCAGAGAACCGTTCTGGGGTTTTGATAAACCTCTGGTGCAGTTTGTCGCTGCCCGTATCACCTCTGAACGGTGGGGGTTGATTGTAAAACTTCACCACATCATTGCCGACGGCACCGGGGCTCTAAACGCGATATCGGGTGTTATGGAGCATTATAATGCGATTACATCCGGCAGAGCGCCATCCTCCCTGCCGCAGCACAGCTCCTGCCTCGCCTACCTGGATTACGAAAATGAGTATCTCGCCTCGCAGCAGGTAACAGTTGACCGGGAGTTCTGGCTAAAGGAGTTTGCAGCAGTTCCTGACCCGATTGAACTCTTTCCGGAACAGGCGACCCCCTCCGTGGCTTCAAAACGCATAACCGTAAAGATGCCGGATAAGCTTTCAGCGGATCTGTACGATTTCTGCGATCATAATTCTACCTCTCCATTCAGACTTCTGCTGGCCTCCCTCTACATCTGGCTGGCACGGACGTCCCGCACTCCGGATGCTGTGATCGGAACCGCCCTTCAGAACCGTGACTATCCCGGCATGGCTGATATCGTCGGGATGTTTGTCAGCACTGTTCCGATAAGGGTGACAGTCCCGTTTGAGAGCAGTTTTACCCGGCTTCTTGACAGCATAAAGGAAAAGATGTCTGAAGTCAGAGGGCATGAACGCTATCCGTTTGACATGCTGTTACACAACATCAGGGAGCGGGACGGAGAAGTGCCGGAGCTGATGCAGTTCAGTGTCGCACAGTTCATGGGAAAGCGCTTTGACAGCAGCACTGCTCTTGAATTTCAATGTCGCCGTGCGATAATGAACCCGGTCAACATCTATCTGCTACATGGCGCAAAAGGGGAGCGTGATGTCCCGGTAGAGCTTATCTTCGACTATCAGAGCGCGGTGTTCAGCGAGGAGCGTATCACCGCCCTGGCCGGCCATCTCTGCAATATTCTGACTGCAGGTATCGCAGCTCCTGAAACAGTGCTTTCCAGTTTCAATATGCTCTCCGGTGGTGAAGAGCGACGCCTGCTGGAGCAGTTTAACGCTACAACTGCGGAGTTCCCCGCCGGCAAGACCTTGCATGGGCTTTTCGAGGAGCAGGTCATGCGGACACCTGACAAGCCGGCTCTGGTCTACCGTGAGCAGAGCATGAGCTATGCGGAGCTTAATGCGCGTGCCGACATGCTGGCGGGTATGTTGCGCGAGAGTGGTGCCGCTCCCGACACAATCGTCGGTCTGCTGGTTGACCGCTCAATGGCGATGATTGTCGGGGCACTCGGAATACTCAAGTCGGGCGCAGGGTATGCGCCGATAGATCCGCAGTATCCGGAGGATCGGATAGCCTATATGCTGGAGGATTCGCAGGCGACACTGCTGGTAACACAGGGACATTATGTCAACAAAATGGGTTTTACCCAGAAGGTGATCAACCTGGATGATCCGCTCTTTTTATCCCGAAAAAGCGATAAACTGTCACCGGTCGGCTCCCCTCAGAACATCGCCTGCATGATCTACACTTCAGGCTCAACCGGGAATCCCAAGGGGGTCATGCTTGAACAGCAGGCTCTCGTCAACATTGTTCAGAGCCATATAATGACACGGGGAATGACTGAAACAGACAGGATCGCCAAACTGGCCAGTTTCAGTTTTGATGCTTCGATAATTGAAATATATCCGGCGCTGTCGGTGGGTGCCACGCTTTACATAATTCCTGACGAAATCCGCTTGAATCTTGTTCCGCTCAACGACTACTACGAGAAGCACGGCATCACCGGTGCCTTTTTCACCACACAGCTTGGTGAACAGTTCATGGAGCTCTTTGATAATCGCTCTCTCCGATACCTCGATGTGGGGGGAGAAAAACTCCGCTCATTCAAAAAGCGGAACTATCAGCTCTACAACGCCTACGGCCCGACCGAATGTTCTGTTTATGCCACCCAGTTTCCGGTGGATCGTGAGTACGCCAATATACCGATCGGTCGCCCGCTCCACAATTACTGTCTTTACGTTGTTGACAGCTTTAACAATCTTCAGCCGGTCGGAGTTCCGGGCGAACTCTGCATCAGCGGCGTAGCGCTGGCACGAGGTTACTGGAATCTGCCGGAAAAGACCGCCGCAGCATTTGTGGAGAATCCGTTTGAGCCGGGACAGAGCCGGTTTTCCCGCCTCTACCGTACTGGCGACCTTGCACGCTGGCTCCCTGACGGCACGATCGAACACCTCGGAAGAATCGACCGCCAGGTCAAGATTCGTGGCTACAGGATTGAACCGGGTGAGATCGAGTCGGCCATTCTTTCTCTTGAGGGTGTTTCCGAGTGCGCCGTTCTCGATATACGCGAACCGAGCGGACGGGTTGCCCTCTGTGCCTACGTAGTCGCCTCCCGTCCAATTGACGGGGGGACGCTCAAACGAGAGATCGGTACTACACTGCCGGAATATATGATGCCGCAGTACATCATTCAGATGGAGGCATTCCCGCAGACCGGATCCGGCAAGATCGACCGCAAAGCCTTCCCCAAGCCGGAAATCATGGTACAGGAAGAGACTCTTTATGTTGCTCCACGCAGTGAGCTCGAAGAGCGGATAGCACTTCTCTGGCAGGAGGTTCTAAAACTGCAGCGAGTCGGAATTGACGATAATTTCTTCAGTATCGGCGGCCAGTCGCTGAAAGCCGCCTTCCTGCTGGCTCGCATGGAGAAGCAGGTCGGCATCAGGGTGGCGATGCACGAGTTCTTTGCAACCCCCACAATCCGCGAGATTTCGGAAACATTCGGGGAGCTTGAACAGTCCGAAGTGGAGCGGCTTGAACCGGCTTCATCCGCACCATATTATCCGCTCACCCCGTCGCAGGAGCAGCTCTTTATACTCTCCCGCATGGATGGGATCGGTATCAGCTACAACGTCCCCTTCCGCATGGTGCTGGATGGTCTTCTTGATATCGCCCGGCTTTCCGTTGCGCTTCGACACCTGCTGCTGCGCCATGAATCTTTGAGAACCCTCTTTCGGATAGAGGGGAATCTCCCTGTTCAGATGATCGATCCGAGAGCACGACTCGACCTCCGCTTTGAAGAGGGGGACGAGGAGAGTGTTGAGCAGATGGCACGCAACTTTATCCGCCCGTTCGATCTCGGCAAGGCTCCACTCTTCAGGGTGTTGCTGGTGAAGACAGGGCAACAGTGCCACCACCTGATCATGGATCTGCACCACATTGTCTGCGACGGTGTATCTGTCAGCATTCTGCTGCGAGACCTCCGTTCACTCTACAGCGGTGAAGAGCCTCCGCCACTGCCGGTGCAGTTCAAGGATTACGCCGTCTGGTACAACAGCTTTCGCGACAGCGAAAAAGCTGTAAGGCAGGGGGAGTTCTGGCATGAACTGTTTCACGATCCTAAACCGTCGGAGATGCCTACCGATTATCCAAGAGGAGCGTCAGCCTCATTTGAAGGAGATGCCTGCCACGTCGTGCTTGAGCGTGATGTATATCGCGATCTCGTCTCTCTGGCTTCTTCGAGCGGCTGCACCATGCATATCCTGCTGATGGCAGCACTCCATCTTCTGGTCGGGCGATACAGCCGACAGGAGGATGTCACGACAGGCACCACCCTGGCGGGGAGACCGCTGGATGAAACAGCGGATATGATCGGAATGTTTGTTGTCACACTTCCGGTTCGAAGCTATCCCAAAGGGGGAGAAACTTTTCGTGAATTTCTTGGAGAGTTGAAAAAGACAATCCTATCTGTGCATCAGAATCAGATCTATCCGATGGAGCGGCTCTACGAAACACTCAATTTAAGAAGAGGTGCCGGGAGACATCCGCTCTTTGATATCAATCTGGTGCTGCGCAACATAGACATGGATATCTTTGACGCTGACGGGGTAACCGGTGAGCGATTCTCCATCCCGACCAATACCTGCAAGTTTGATATGAGCATCGCTGCTGATGAGCTGGATGGAAAGATCCGCTTCAGGATAGATTACCGTACCGCTCTTTATGATCGAAGCACTGTAGAGAGATTTGCAGGTCACTACCTTAACGTACTTGCCGACGCGGCCCGCAATCCGGACAAGCAGATAGCGGATATAGCCATCCTCTCTCCGGGCGAGCAGCATCAGCTTCTTATTGATTTCAATCCCGCTCCGACTCCACAACCTTCATGGGAAACTGTAGTTCATGCGTTCAGGCGTCATGCCGCCGAGAGACCGACACGTACAGCACTTGTGGCCGAAGACCTCTCTCTTACCTACGCAGAGCTGGATTCGCGCTCTGATACACTGGCTCGACTCTTAAGAGAAAAAGGTGTCGGAACCGACTCGGTTACAGCGATAATGGCCGACCGGAGCGGCATGGTAGTGGTCGCCATGCTTGCCATCCTGAAGGCGGGAGGTGCTTATACTGCGGTCGATCCGAAATATCCGGCAGAGAGGATCAGGCATATCCTGGAAAGCGCCGACGCGCAGGTGCTGCTTGGAAACAGCGCGGTTCTGGCGGGGGTGGAGTTTGAAGGGGAACGGATCGCTCTGGATAAACAGCTCCCTCCATTTCAGGGGGAGACCTCTCCTGGACAGAGTGAAAGCGGTCAGGGGGGAGATGTGGTTGAGTATGAAGTTTCACCATCTTCACTGGCCTACATCATCTATACCTCCGGCTCTACCGGAAAACCGAAGGGGGTAATGGTTGAACACCGCTCTCTGGTGAACTTCCTCAACTGGTACACAACTCTTCACGGCTTCACATCTGAAGACAACTCCGCCGCCTTTGCCTCGTTCAGCTTTGATGCCTGCGTGGCTCAGGTCTGGGCTCCTCTGGTTTCGGGTGCGGCACTGCACGTCATTCCGGAAGAGCTGCGCCTCTCCCCTGCCGAACTATCTGAATATTTTGAAACCAACAGCGTAACTCACGCCCATTTCCCGACCCAGTTTGCCGAACAGTTCATGGCGATGACGGACAACCGTTCACTCAAGAGGCTGGTCGTTGGCGGTGATGCCCTCCGCTCCTACAGAATTGGCAACTACAGTATCGTCAACGAATACGGCCCGAGCGAAACCACGGTAGCTTCCACCGCCATCACGGTGGATCGCCAGTATGCAAGAGTTCCGATCGGCAAACCGGCCGACAACACGCGGGTTTACATACTCGACTCGAATCTGAAGCTTCAGCCGGTCGGAGTGCCTGGCGAAATCTGCATAGCCGGTTCCGGGCTTGCGCGTGGCTATAGAAACAATCCGGAACAGACCGCCGAGAAATTTGTGGCTGATCCGTTTGCCCCTGGGAAGATCATGTATCGCACAGGAGACCTGGGGCGCTGGCTGCCGGATGGAAATCTGGAGTTCCTGGGGCGTGTTGACTTCCAGGTTAAAATTCGCGGATTCAGAATTGAACTCTCTGAAATAGAGCAGGCTCTTCTTGCCGTCGAGACCATCCGCCGCACCGTAGTCCTGGCGCGAAGTGATGATGACGGCAATAAATATCTCTGCGCCTATTATGAGGCTGACGCAGAAATCCCCCTGACCGAGCTGAAGCAGAAGCTCGCCAGATCCCTCCCTGACTACATGATACCCTCGGCTCTCGTCTGGCTGGCCGCCATGCCGATCAACAGAAATGGCAAGATAGACCGTCCGGCGCTTCCGGATCCTGAATTCAGCAGAGTCGAAGGTGAGGTCGTCCCCCCTGGGTCGCCGATAGAAGAGGATATCGCTGCCGCGTGGCGCTCTGTGCTGAAAGAGTGGCGCGGCGGTATCCATGACAATTTTTTTGAAGTCGGCGGGGACTCGCTGCGGGCAATCGCTCTGGTTGCTCAGTTGCAGAAAAATTTCAACGTACGCATAGCCGATATCTTCGCCTATCCCAGCATCGCGCAGCAGGGTAGAAAGCTGGAACCGGTAAAGGACAACCTCAAACAGCGGCTTTACAGACTTAAAGATGCACTTGCCGCCGCCGCTGCCGCACGTCTTAAACTTGCAGAAGATCTGGCTTTCAAGGGGGCGGTATCCGATTATCAGAAGATCAGCGAAGGGTTCGAAAAACTAGACCTCACCAGACAGCGCGACTATCGCCATGTTTTGCTGACAGGTTCCACCGGTTACCTCGGTTGTTACATTCTGCGGGAGCTGCTGACAAAGAGAACCTGCCGCCTCACCCTGCCGATTCGCGGCAATAGCGAGATCGAAGCGACTCTAAGGCTTCAGGGGAAGCTTGACTACTATTTCGGTGCGGAGTTCTATCAGCAGCACCAGGCACGAATAACTGTGCTGGCCGCTGATCTGATCAAACCTCGACTCGGGGTTCAAGAAGCTGAGTATTCCGACCTCGCCTCCTCCATAGACTGCATAATCCATGCAGCCGCTAATGTCAGACACTACGGACTCTATGAGGAATTCCACGCCAGCAACGTAACCAGCACCGAACACCTTATTGAACTGGCATCAGAGGGGGTTAAAAAGGATATCCACCATATCTCGACAACCTCAACCGGGCAAGGGGTTACTGATCGCCCCTGGGCGCTCTTTACTGAGGATGATTTAGATATCGGGCAGTCACCCGCCAATGTTTACGTAAAGAGCAAACTGGCGGCAGAGCGGCTGGTTACTGCGGCTCGCGAGAAGGGTATCAACAGTTGTATTCATCGTGTCGGCAATATCTGCTACGACTCGATCTCCGGCCAGTTTCAGGAAAACATCGAAGAAAACGCTTTCTACCAGCAGGTCAAGGGGTATGCAGACATAGGAACTGCGCCGGATGAGGGGGATGAGCGGAACCTTACCTTTGTTGACCGCTGCGCTGCGGCGATAGTCACCCTGTTCGACCGGGCAGAACTCCCTGATCAGATCTTTCACTTCAGCAACCCCAACCGGGCAAAACTCTCACAGCTTCTGCCGGACAGGCGTCTGGGGCTGAACCTGACTATAGTCCGTCAGGCTGACTTCATTGATCTTCTGGCTGAGCGTTTTGATATCCCATACTTCAGTCAACCGATAGAGAACCTCATGCTGCATCAGGGGTGGCTTGACGGCGATCCGGCTGCAAAAGCGACTATCCTCTCCATTCGTACAGAGCGTACCGACAGGATACTCGAACTGGCCGGTTTCAGTTGGCCCAATCCGGAGCCGGAGACGATACGAAGGATGATTCTTAAAGCTCTCACCGAACGGAGTCAATTTCTTGAGCGGATGCCGGTCTTTGCGCATCTTGCAGCAAGCGAACTTGAAAAGCTTTCCATTCACGCCAGACCGGTCTGGCTGCCGGTTGAGACCGACATATCCCGCGAAGGTGAAGAGGAAGAGCGTATCTACGCGGTAGTTGATGGCCACCTGGAAGCGAGCCGGCTCTCGCGTGACGGGTGGGTCGGCACAATCCGTCTGCTGTCTGCCGGAGAGCTTATCGGGAAGGACGCGCTTCTTCATGGGTTGCCGTCACCGGTCACAATACAGAGCATATTGGATGGTGTCGTGCTGCTTGAGTTTGAGCCGGAGCTTTTGCGAAGCCTGCTGCAGGATTCCCCCGGATTTGCCCTCGGTATGGCAAAAACTTTAAGTCATTCTCTCAATCGCATGGAGTCGCTTTTTGTCAACATGGGATAAATGCCGCTCTGCCGTGGAATATCCGAAAGGATTTCCAGCTCCTGTAAAGTTGTATCTGGGAGATAATGCGCCATCTGTTTTTCTGTTGCCAATTCCGCTTGATGAAGGCGAAAAGTTCAATGATTTTTACGCATCCTCATGCTCTGCAGCGCGGCGGGTTCAAGCGGAGCGATACATAAAGGCCGATGATCGAATCAGATGCCTGGCCGCAGGCTGGCTCCTCGATCACTCGGTCAGAGCAGTATCAGGAGTTGGGGCGATTGAGGAGAAGGATCCGCGAGGTAAACCGACTTTAGGCAACCTCCCTGAATTAAATGTTTCACTTGCTCATGCCGGGAAGTGGGTTGTCTCTGCAATTTATGATACGGCTGTTGGAGTTGATCTGGAGATAGAAGTGGATGTTTCCGAGGGGATGGCGGAATTATTCATGTCAGAGTCTGAACTTCGGCAGTACAGGCTTTTTCGATCAGACGCAAAAAAAAGGAGATATTTTTTTAAAATCTGGACGATGAAAGAGGCGTATCTGAAGGCCATCGGGACAGGTCTTGTCCGCTCGCCGAACCTCATCTCTCTAGATATACAGGATAAAACTTTAACGGTAGAAGAGCGTACGGAAACATCGGATAACACAACCGCTCTCTGGCACTGCCACAGCTCTTTTATTTCAGAGGATTCATACTATCTTTCGCTCTGCTGGAAACCGGCTACCGTCTCATCTGCTGTTGCCCGAAGAGATTATATGGAGTATAAGCTACTCCTCAATAAAACTTTACCGGAGATTCCCAATGGTTCACACGCTTATAAAGTGGCTGCTTGATACGATCGGCGCGATGGGGTACCCCGGCATTCTGCTTTTGATGGCGATGGAGAGTTCTATCATTCCGGTTCCGAGCGAGCTTGTCATGCCACCGGCCGGGTATCTCGCCTTTCAGGGGAAGATGAATATTGGGCTGGCGATCCTTTGCGGGACCGTCGGGAGCCTCATCGGCGCATATGCTAACTACTTTGTTTCCCACTATCTGGGGAGGCCGCTGATAATAAAATATGGGAAGTATGTGCTGATACCCCCCGACAAATTTGAAAAGGTGGAGCAGTTTTTCCTGAAGCATGGCGAAATATCAACCTTCATCGGGCGACTTCTGCCGGTTATCCGACATCTGATCTCCATCCCGGCCGGTCTTGCCGGCATGAATCATCTGAAATTTTCTCTCTACACACTTCTTGGCGCCGGTATCTGGTGTACTGTGCTGACCCTGATAGGCTATTTCATCGGCGAGAACGAAAAACTGATCATGCAGTACTCACACAAGGCGGTGGTATGGGTGTTACTGTTCAGCGCTGTACTGATAGCCCTTTATGTCTGGCGGCAACGCCGAAGCACAAGTAAAGCCTGAGGCTCTTGCAAAAGTCCAAAAGTCTGTCATTCCGGCAGGTTTCTGGCCGGAATCCAGTTTGTAAATACCTGATAATCTGGATGCCGGATAGAACCCTTCCGGCAAAACAATCTTTTTGCAAGAGCCGCAACCGATAATAAGTTTTTGGAGACAATTATCATGCAGATGAAGCGCACGGAGCGAATCCATTATATAGACATTGATTTCCCTGGCACGACCTGCTCGGTTCAAGGATTCACAACCCGTCACGAGGGTGTCTCTCGTCCCCCCTATAACTCACTCAACCTGGGAACCAACACGCTGGATCAGCATTTCAACGTGGAAGGGAACCGCAGCCTTCTCGCCCGCGCTTTCGGAGTCAACCAGGATGCACTTGTGACACTGAAACAGGTGCATGGCACAGATATTCTGGTTATCGATGAACCGAACGAGGATTACAGCCATTTCCTCACCCTTGAGGGGGATGCGATCATCACCAATCAGCCGGATGTTCTAATCGGCGTCTGCGTGGCAGACTGTGTGCCGATCCTCCTCTGCGATCCGGAGAAACGAGTTGTCGCCGCTGTTCATGCCGGTTGGCAGGGAACCGCAGGCAAACTGGTTTTAAAGACGGTTGAGGGGATGAAATCGGAATTCGGTTGTAAACCTGAGAAGATACAGGCGGCGATAGGCCCCAGCATCGGTAAATGCTGCTACGAAGTTGATGCCCCTGTCAGGCAGGCATTTCTGAAAAGTGGAATTGCGTGGGATTCCTTTGCAGATGCAAGCGGTGAAGGAAAATGGCAGCTTGACATGTCTGCCGCTAACCGCGAACTGCTTCTTCGCGCCGGACTCAAAGCCGACGCGATAAAAGCCTCCGAGAACTGTGTCTGCTGCCACCGCGAACTCTTTTTCTCCTATCGCAGGGATAAGGGAGAAACCGGGCGGCAGATGGGGTTTGTTATGTTGAGGCGTGAATAGTGAATGGTGAAACGTGAAAAGTGAAAAGTGAAAAGTGAAAAGTGAAAAGTGAAAAGTGAAAAGTGAAAAGTGAAAAGTGAAAAGTGAAAAGTGAAAAGTGAAAAGTGAAAAGTGAAAAGTGAAAAGTGAAAAGTGAAAAGTGAATCTGTTTCTCTCGGATCAAATCTGATTGAACGGATTTTCACGGATTTTCACGGATTTTCACGGATTTAAACAAAATTAAATGTTTAAAATCTACCTTTATCCGTTCAATCTGCGTCATCCGCATTCTATTGCTGTTGAAGTCTGCTCAAAAAATGTAAAGACTCGAAGTCGTAAGTGCCTATATACACTATTTCTTCTTAAAGCGCGAGGGGAGATAGACATATCGCGGGATAAGATAGTCCCTGTAGTCATTGGGATTACCGGACTTCCCGTCTTCGGCAGCCTTGATGATGTTGTAGGTCTCCCTGGCACTCACATAGTGGAGCTTATATCTTTCCCCGTCATTGTATGCAGTTTCAAGATGGCTGTACATGGCATCGGCAGTTTCCCCCAGCAGCACCTCACGATCCTCCTCACGGGCACCGTGGGTGTGTACCTTTACAAAAATCCACTCCGGCCGCCCCGGAACATGAATCCGTTTTTGAATCCAGTAGTCGATCCGTTCAGCAAAGGTGTAATCCGCTTTTGAGATGTTCGCCTGCTCAATGCTGGGGGTAAAGCGGTGAGTCCTTGAACGCCAGCGAAAACCGATCACCCCCTGCACAATGAGGAGCCCCTTCCCCGGAGTCTTGCCGACCTCTACCGGATCTGCGATACTGTCGAACCCCTTCGGGCGTTCCCGGCAGCTCCCTCCGTAGAAGAGGGAATTGGCACGTCCAGGCTGCGCCTCATTTGAAACCGGAAAGGTGAAGTCGGCATAGCAGCCGGTCTGCTGCAGAATCGTAATTTCGTCATTTACGCCGCAATGCTCGCCACCTGCAAGAGAGTTTGCCAGCGCCCAGTCACCATGAATAAATCCATAGACGCACCTTCCGTCCGGCAGACAGAAGACACCGCAGCGGGAGAAACTCTCCACGCACTCTTCGATCTTTCGCCGGAGCGATTCCTCATCATCCGGCCACGGTTCCTGGCGGTCATGGTGAAGGTGCAGCTCAATCTCCCCGTAGCCGGCTGAGCAGAGGGATGTCAGCTTTTCCAGATGACCCTGTTTGTCGTAGTGCGGTGGGAAGAAAAAAGTGTGCTGGGGTGAGATGCCGTCGCTGTCGCGGTGACGATCTGCAAGAGGGGGGTACCCGGTGCACCAGGCGTCAACCCGGCTGGCCTGAAGGTCGGGGGGAGCATTCCGATTCCCCGGTTCAAAATGGTCTACAAAGGCGAACATGATATGTACAGTGCCTTGTGGTCGTTGGGTGAAAAACAAGCTGATAGATCGCAGCAGATCGCCCGGAAACCAGTAGGTGATCCCTCTGCGCCGGGCTGCGCCACGGAATATGAAGGCCACAAAAACGGCAGCAATGAGGAAAACTACAGCCATGTTTACCACGCCAGATTCTGGCAGGGTGGGCAGGTAGTATTGCCCACCACTCCGCGTACCGTTTGCATCAGCACCCCCCCCCGGCAATCTTGCGGAAGTGATCGGCGTAACGCTCAACCATCCGCTTCATGGTAAAGCGTGAATGCACCTGCTCGTGTCCCCGCTCCGCAATCTCCCTCGCCAGGGGAGCATCACTGACCAGGCTCCCGGCAGCCGCGACAAAGCCGCCGGTATCTCCTGATTTAAAGATCAGACCGGTGACGCCGTGATTGACGATCTCGGAACATCCCCCCGCATCGGATGTGACCACCGGCATCCCCATAGCCATACCCTCAATGAGAACGGTCGGGAATCCCTCCGAAATTGATGTCAGAACCATAATATCCATCGCCTGCATAAATGTGGTGACTTCGCTTGTGTAGCCGGTGAAGATAACCCGGCCTGATAAACCTGATTCCGCCACCCGACCTTTTGTCCACTCCAGCAGACTCCCCCCGCCTACTATCAGAAGTTTCACGTTGGCATGCCTCCCGGCAAGCTGGGAAAAGCCGTCAACCAGAAGTTGAGGATTTTTTTCAGGCCGCAGATTGGCCACTATACCAAGAAGAATGCAATTATCGTCAACTTTTAGATATGATCTTGTCTGTATTCGTATTTCCCTATCCAGAGCAAACCGATCCGTATCTATGCCGTTATGTACCACAAAAATCCGCTCAGTTGTCACCAGAGAGTGCAGCTCACCACGTGAAAATTCGTTGTTGCATACAAAGTAGTCCGCTCTGCCCAGCATAAACCGCAAAAACAGATAGCGGCGACGGCTTAAAGCCTCAAAGGAGCCGACATGGTGAAACAGCACAGGAATCCCACTGCCGCTGATTTTTAGAAATCCGGCGACTATCAGTCCTTTGATATCAAAAACATTAACAATATCGATGCTATGCTCAAAGCAATAGCGGGCGATGGTTCGTATCTTACCAGGCTCAAACCAGGGTTTACTGATAGGGATAACGGTAACCGGCACACCACAAGCGGTGAAGTCATCCAGCATGGCCAGATTATTACTGGTAACACAGAGGTGCATCCGGATGTCAGACGGCAGATGTCTGGCCAGATTCAGCAGCCGCATCTCCGGACCGCCCCGCTCAAGGTCATAGATTATGAAGAGTACGTTCATAACTCCCCCCAACCCCCTCTTATCTTAAGAGGGGGAGCAAAAAATAAAACCCAAACACCACAAAACTTCAACATCATCACGTCTTATCTTAAGAGGTGGAGCAAAAACAAAACCAAAAACACCACAAAACTTCAACATCATCACGTCCCTCCCCTTAGATAAGGGGAGGACAGGAGGGGTTAGCCTTTGACTTCACACTTCTCACACCACTCCGCAAACTTCTCCGCATAACCATTTACAAACACAGGTACCACCACCTCCGCACTCTCCGGCAGCTCCACCCCAAGCAGTTTCAGGGAACCGTAGAGCGGAGCGTGGCTGAGCAGAGAGGCGGTTACCGGTCGGGCTAGCGTCTCAGCAATTACCTGACGCACAAATGTTGACTCAGCCAGACTCCCGGAGAGAGCCACCGGAGGCGATCCGCAACCTGCAAAACCAGTTGCCATGCGGCAGGCGTGAAAGGCGATCCCTTCGAGGAGAGAGCGGATAAGGTCAATCCGTGTATGTCCGCCGCGAACACCCAGAAACCCGGAGGCGTGCGCTCCGGCAACTGAAGCCGTCCGTTCTTTAAAGAGAAATGGAAAGAAGAGGAGTTTCGCATCAAAAACGCTGACTGCTAGCTCCGCTTCAAGTGCTGGCCAGTCGACTACACTCCCGATCAGGTTTTTTAGATACCAGTCAAGAACATTGCCACCGTTACTGGATGCCATACCGGAGATGGCGTGACTCCCGTCCAGCAGATATGTCCAGACCGCTTCGCGCTGGTCAGCCCCGTTTTCAAATGACGTCCTGCGTACCGCACAACTCGTACCGATAGTCATACTGAGCATATCAGTGCGGTACCCGACAGTCCCCAGGTGCGCCATTTGACCATCCCCGCCACCGGCAACCCAGAGCGCCTGCGAGCTGATACCAAGAGTGCGTCCGAATGCTGTGTAGTCACCAGGTAGCTCCTGTTCCACCGGCACAAGTTGCGGCAAACGCCCAACCGACAGACCGATATAATCTAAAATCTCAGCATCCCACTGTTTTTCAGCCAGGTTAAACAGACCGGACGCAGACGCAAGAGCTTGATCCTCAACCGCTATTCCAAGTATTTTCTGCAGGATACAGGATTTTATGGAAACCGCCCAGGCGAACCTGGCGTACAGACTGGGAAGATGCCGACGATACCAGAGCAGACGAGCCAGCGGATAAGATGGTGAAAGTGGGCAACCGTTCCTCTTCTGCCACTGATTCTCTCGATACTGCCCGGAGAGAAGACGGCACTCCTCGGCAGCGCGGCTGTCAGCCCAGATGGAAAGCGGGGTGAGTGGCGCTCCCCCCCCATCCACCAGAAGCAGGCTGTGCAGTTGGGAATCGATAACCACACGGGAGACATCTCCCCCTCGTCCAGCCAGAGCAAGCTGGACAGCCCCGGTGAAAGCCTGGAGGATATCACCTGGGTTCTGCTCTGAATAGCCTTCTTCCTCTGAACTGGAGATGGCCCAGGGCTGCCCGGCAAGAGAAACAAGCATACCGTCAGACTCAAACAGCCCCGCACGGCAACCGCTCGTGCCTATGTCGATGGCAAGAATCATTTGATCTCTCTTGGTAAATGTGAAATGTGAATCTTGGAATCTTGTGAATAGTGAAATGTGAATCTTAAAATCTTGTGAATAGTGAAATGTGAAATGTGAATCTTAAAATCTTGTGAATAGTGAAATGTGAAATGTGAATCTTAAAATCTTGTGAATAGTGAAATGTGAAATGTGAATAAAGTCTTTAATTCACGTTTCACTCTTCACATTTCACAGACTTTCTTCAC
>Ga0194060_10000349_pt1 | contig 33358 bp, 29 predicted proteins | sample SepL225m_MetaG_FD_163427 | JGI IMG/M metagenome (GOLD analysis project Ga0194060, IMG submission 163427) | Anoxic zone freshwater microbial communities from boreal shield lake in IISD Experimental Lakes Area, Ontario, Canada - Sep2016-L222-5m | ecosystem: Environmental > Aquatic > Freshwater >...
GTTGTAAGCCAAGATATTGCAGGATTGAGGATGTTCCCATTATAGAAGTTTTCCCGAAATAGAACACATTTTCTGAATTTTACCTTATCTCATTTTTAAAGACAATCGTTACCCGTGAGACCAAAAAAAATCATGCTGCTCAGCAGCGGAGAACTTGGCAAGGAGTTCGTCATTGCCGTCAAACGACTTGGCCACTACGTCATAGCAGTTGACAGCTACAACGATGCCCCGGCGCAGCAGGTGGCCGATGAGCGTGAAGTGATTGACATGCTCAATGGCAAGGCGCTTGATGCCATTGTGGCCAAACATCAGCCCGATCTGATTGTACCTGAAATTGAGGCCATTCGCACCGAACGTTTTTACGATTACGAAGAGCAGGGGATACAGGTGGTGCCTTCGGCGCGGGCGGCCAACTTCACCATGAATCGCAAAGCCATTCGCGATCTCGCTTCACAAGAGCTTGGTTTGCGCACGGCAAACTATCGTTATGCCGCTTCGCTTGAAGAGCTGCGGAGGGCGGTGGCGGAGGTGGGCACTCCCTGCGTGGTCAAGCCGCTCATGAGCTCCTCCGGCAAGGGGCAGTCAACAGTGAAAAGCGAGGCGGATATCGAGAAGGCCTGGAGCTATTCGCAGAGTGTTATTCTTGCCGATAAAGCGGGCACAAATCCTCAATACATCGGGGTGGATGAGGCTCTCAGGGAGGCTGGCACCGACATTCGTATCTTCGGCAAACCCGTGACCCGCCCTTACCGGCGAATGGGCGTGGCACTGGCTCACGATCAGTTGGGCAGTGATGTCACTGTTGTGAAGGAGATGGCCATCGCCAATGCCAGGAAGGTGACGGTGGTCACGGAGTAGCTTGTGCCTCCCTTCAGAAGCCTGAACGCAACGAAGGGCTCTGCATTGGTGGCTGAAATGTGGAGGAGTCCGAGATTTGCTTGATAAGCTTTCAACTTTTTTTGTATTTTTGCCGACAAGTTTTTGCCCGCACTCTCCGTGCGGGTGAATGTCGAGCACCACAACTCCGATAACCTCAAGAGAGAATCTTCATGAACGTTCATAGAAAAAAATGCTTCACCCGCTTATGGATGGTGTCGCTGCTGGCAGCCCTGACTCTGGTGATGATCTCTGCGCTCTCTTACGCCGTCACGGTCGGCGAGAAATATGGTGGTGGAGTTGTTTTTTATGTTGATGGCACCGGAGAGCACGGCCTGATTGCAGCCCCGATCGATTACTCAACCGAAATGGAGTGGCAGAGTGCCATTGAGCAGTGTAAAGAGCTGGAATTTGAGGGTTTTCATGACTGGTTCCTGCCCAACAAGGAGCAACTGAATCTGCTCTATCTCAACAAAGCGATTGTGGGCAGTTTTTCGGAGAGCAACCACTACTACTGGAGTTCCTCGGCCTTTGATGAAGAGAATGGCTGGTTTCAGTACTTTGCCAATGGCCAGCAGATGTACTACAGCAAATATTACTATAGTCGTGTTCGTGCAATAAGAGCTTTTTGAGCAGCAAATCACGAAAGAGAGAGAATCTCCTCCTCCAGCAACTGCTGGGTATAGAGTTCAGCATAAAGGTGCTTCTGCTCCAGCAGCTCCTCATGGGTACCGCTCTCAACAATGGCTCCCTCTTTCAGCACCACAATGCGGTCGCAGTGCTTGACGGTCGAGATTCGGTGGCTGATCAGCAGGATGGTGGTGTCGGGGAGCTTCTGCAAAAGCGCCTCAAAAATGCGTGCTTCGGTGTCGGTATCAACCGCCGAAAGGGCATCGTCGAGGATGAGTAGCCGAGGTTTCCATGCAATGGCCCTGGCAATGCAGGCTCTCTGCTTCTGCCCTCCAGAGAGGTTGATCCCTTTCTCTCCAAGCATGGTCTCAAAACCAGCGGGAAAATCTTCGACATCCTCCTGGAGCATTGCTATTCTGCTCGCCTCAACCACAGCCTCGGCATCCTCGTTGCGACTGCCCCAGTTGATGTTATGGGAAATGGTGTCAGAAAAGAGAAAGTTGACCTGGGGAACAAAGCCCACAAGCTCTCTCAGCACTGTTACAGGAAGAGTTCGGATATCGCGACCATCAAGCAGTATTGCACCCTCAACAGGTTCATAGAGTCGTGGTATCAGGTTGACCAGCGTTGTTTTTCCTGAGCCGGTAGCACCGACAATGGCCACCCTGGAGCCTGCGGCAATGTCGAGGGTGATGTTATCAAGAACAGGGTGATTCTCCTGACCGGGGTAGTGGAAACGAACATTCTGGAAAGAGAGTTTGCCTGTAAAGCTTTTATTTTCGGTGTTCTCTCTCTCCTTTTCGCTGATATCCGGCTTGATGCTGAATATTTCGTTCAATCGTACCTGGGCAGATGCCGCCTTCTGGATAATACTGGTAACCCAGCCGATGGAGATGATCGGCCAGCTCAGCATCGAGACATAGACAATAAATTCGGCGATACCGCCAATCGTCATGGTGCCTTCGATAACATTGATGCCTCCGACCCAGACAACGGGGAGCAGAGAGAATGCAGTCATAGAGGTGAGAAAGGCAAAAAAGAGCGCCTGCAGTTTTCCGAGAGAGAGGTTTTTGCGATAGTACTCCTTGTTGAGCGTGGCAAAGCGCTGAATCTCAAAAGATTCTCGCGTGTAACTTTTGACGACCCTGATGCCGGAGAGGTTCTCCTGTACCAGATTGGTGATGGCGGCATAGCTCTCCTGAATGCTTTTTGACCGTTTTTGCATGGAGCTGGCTATTTTATAGACGGAGTAGCTCAGAATGGGGGCGGGAAGCAGGGCAAAGAGGGTGAGCTTCGGGGAGATGGCCACCATCGCCACCAGGGCAAAAATAAGCCGGAAAAAGGTGTTGAGAGAGTACATGATGCCGGGGCCGAGGAACTCTCTGATAGCGTTCAGGTCGTTGGTGCCTCTTGAGATGAGCTCTCCGGTGCTGGTGGTGTTGTAAAATCTTCTTGGCAGGGTCTGGAGGTGCTGGTAATAGTCGTTTTTCAGATCAAACTCTATGTGCCTTGAGGCAACAATGATATTTTGCCTGACAAGAAAGAGAAAGTAGCCGCTCAGTGCGCTCAAAAGAAAGTAGAGTCCGGTGTCGCGGAGCACTTCGCGAAGTTCAAACTTTCTGTTCATGGTGTCAATCGCCAGTCCAATATATTTTGGCGCAATGACAGCAAAGAGATTGGTCAGGATGATGAAGAGAAATCCAGACCAAAGATTTTTTTTATACCTTAACAGATAAGGTTTGAGGCTGAGAAGATTTTTCATCCGTCTAATGGTTTTAAAGTGACGGTAGTAATGTAAGCCAAGAAGAGGGAAAACAAAATTTCATATCTGGTTACTTACCTATGGCATTTGATTCAACGAAGAGCTATTACTCCATCAGTGAGGTGACTAAAATCGCAGGAGTTCCTGCTTACCTGCTCCGTTACTGGGAGGGTTTCTTTACTGAACTGAAGCCGGCAAGGGACACCCGGGGGAACAGGCGGTACACCAACCGCGATATTGCCATGGTGCTCAATATCAAGGATCTTGTGTATGAGAAAGGTTACAAGCTGGGCAAGGCGAGTGAGATGGTGAAGGGCAAGCCGCGCAATAGTGATGATGATCACAAGACCACGGAAATTCTCAAATTGCAGAAGCAGATTGGCAATGAGAAGAATCGTCACGGTGCCGTGGATGAACGGCGCACCTTTTTGCTGCGGGAGATACGGGAGGAGATCGAGGATATTCTCCAGTTATTGGGATAAACCCTCAACAGGCAAAAACAAAAAACCGGCACTCGTCCGGTTTTTTGCTGGATAATCAATCGGTTACTTACTGAGCATAAAGCACTTCAAACTGTCCGGTACCACCCTTGCAGACATGCTCGACCCAGCGGCCATAAGCACCACCGCTCCAGCGATACTCTTCAAGGTTCTGTGAACGGAACTGGGGGGCTGCATAACGCACTTTGTACCCCTTTGGTACCACAATCCGTAACTGTGAATCAACAGTAAAGTCATTAAGTTTTCCTACCATGCCATGATGGACGAGCGGAATAAGAGGATGGTTCAGGATTCTGCGGAGTCCACCGCCAGCATCGACAGAGATACCTGGGAACTCACCGTCAACCTTTACCTCAATACCCTGCGAATCAGAGCGGAATGCCGCCTCAACGGAGGCTGGTTTGTTCAGTTTGTCGGCAGGGAAGAGCTCTGCCCAGCGAGCAATTGAGTCGACAATACCGGAGCCGCCATGGGAGAAGCGCCATCTGGTAACACCAAGCGGCCCTTTTTCGCCACTCTGGGTGCCGATGCTGTTTACCTCAATTTTTGAAATTCTCTGGCCGCCTTCGTTGAGTGCGGTGAACGCAGGTCCGATAAACCAGAGCTCGCGAATCCAGTCGTTGAATGAACCATTTGACTGCAATGAACGCATGGTTCCTTCCCAGGTGTCAATAACATCATTATTGTCAAGTGGAACTTTCATGATAATGTCATGGAACTGGCGCCCCTGCATGTAGATGGGATTTGGCACATTTCTTTTTACTGCGTCGGAGCGGTAGTAGAAGAGGTTGACAACGGAGCCTTCAAAGGAGAATGAGTGAGAGAAATCGCCCACAGTAATCGAGCCTTCGCCGACACTAATTCTTCTCTCTTTGGTTTCATTGGCAATATCGGCCTCGATAACCAACTTGCTTTTTGTACTGTCTACAATTGATTCAATAACAGCCGATAATCTGACAAAACCTTTTGCCGCATCAAGAGGTTTTACATTGATTTTGATGTTACAGTCAGCCGGTAGCAAAGGGAGTGCAGGAGGCACGTTTACCTTGGCCCTGCATTTTACCTTGCCCCACGAGCTTGACCCGCCTTCGAGTACGATTTCGTAATCGGAGTGAGCGGTTGTGGTGTCTTTAGTGCCGAAAAGAGCCATAATGAGTTCTCCTTTTTCTGATGGCGTTGAAATTGGATATTGTCAGGAAAAATTATTATCAAACATAATGTTCCTGTTAAGTAACAGATTGGAACAAATTTAAAGAATAAAAATCAATAATTAAAGTAAAATATGTTTTAAGCCCCTATGGCTCTGCCTGAAATATCGTTTACTTTCAGCGAATTCCATTTTCACCATGAATTTTTTTACTTTTTACCCCTGCTGCCGCTAACTTTTAGACGCAAACCATGAACAGACTGATCCATTCCCGTTATGCGGCATCCATCTTGAGCGGTGTACTTCTTGGCGTATCATTTCCCTCGTATCCCTTTATTCGTCTTGAGTTGCTGGCATGGGTCGCCCTGGTGCCCCTGCTTCTCTCCCTTCAAACTGTTGAAAAGGTCGGCGAGCTGTTGCGACGGCTCTTTGTTGCTATGCTGCTTTTTTGTCTGATCAGCCTCTGGTGGGTGACTCTTGCAACCTTGCCGGGCGGTCTTCTCACAATGCTGGTAGCGGCATGCTTCATGACCGTGCCTCTCATTGCTTTTTTTCTGGTCAAAAAATGGGCAGGGTATCGTTTTGCCCTCTTTTCTCTTCCTTTTCTCTGGGTGGGGTGGGAGTGGGGCTACATGCAGCAGGATCTCTCCTTTGGATGGCTTACTTTCGGGAATTCCCAGGCTAATCTGAATCTCATGATTCAGTATGCTGATATTACGGGAGTCTGGGGGATAAGTTTCTGGCTGGTATGGTTTAATGTCCTTGCAGTTCTTGTTCTCACTGGCAGCCGGAAGGAGCTGTTGCTTCCACTTCTCTCAATGAGTGTGATGGTTGCCTCTCCTTTGCTTTACTCTTCCTGGCTTTTTTACCGTGAAAGTTTTGTTTCCGGCGCGTTGACTCATCTCAGGGTGACGCTTGTGCAGCCAGATATTGATCCTCACGCCAAGTGGGTTCGGCGTAACAGTGAGGATATTCTTGACCGGTATTACTGTATGACGGCCAGGGCTGTGCGTGATGAGAGGCCAGAGCTGATTCTATGGCCCGAAACAGCCATTCCATTCCCTGTTTTAAGCAGAAACTATCTCTCTGATATGCTGTTTTTGCAGGGCTCATTGCGACAATGGAATGCAGCTCTCCTGACTGGCTTTGTTGATATGGAGCCCAAAAACAATCTGCCCGATGAGAGCTATGAAAGTTTTAACGCTTCCATGCTGATTGAACCAGGTCAAAGTGTACCGCAGATTTATCATAAAATGAAACTGGTACCGTTCGCCGAACGGGTTCCTTATGTGGATTATTTTCCGTGGCTTGCGAACGCATCCTTTTCACTTTCCGGTATCAGGGGCTGGGGGAAGGGGCACGATTCGGTGGTACTGAGGCTCTCGTCATCCAAAGGAGAGGTTGTTTTGGCCAATATTATCTGTTATGAATCTGTTTTTCCTGGATTTGTGACAGAGTTTGTTCGTAAGGGTGCGCGAATGCTCACTCTTGTCACTAATGATGGCTGGTATGCCACCTCTTATGGCCCTTATCAGCATCTGGCCATTGGCCGACTTCGCTGTATTGAAAATCGTCGGGCTATGGCGCGTTGCGCCAATACGGGGCTCACCGTTGTGCTCGACAAGTTTGGTCGTACCATAGCTGAAATTCCCTGGTGGCAGGAGCAGACCTTGACTGCTGACGTGCCCCTTGAGAGCGGGTTGACCTTTTATACCTCTCATCCTGATCTTTTTCCGAAAGTGAGTTCGGTAATTTCAGCTCTTTTGTTGTCGGTTGCTTTTTTCAGAAGAAAGACGAAGGTTTTGTAATGGAGCGTGGTTTGTTCATCGGTAAAACCAGTGTTGAGACTACAGAGCGTATGCCTTGATTTTTCTGTGAAGTGTTCTTTCGGTGATTCCAAGGGCCAAAGCGGTTTTTCGTTTATTCCCGTTGCATATTTTGAGCGCTTCGGCAATGGATTTTTTTTCGATCTCCTCAAGCGACTGTAACGGCGCGGCTCCATCTGTTGACGGTGGTATCGGCGCGGAATAGTGCTGCTGCCGGGTTGCCGGAAAATCGGGCAGAAGCAGCGGGGTGGCCGGTCTGGTTTGTATGAGATGCTGAAGCAGTTGACGGATTTCACTTACCTCCAGGCGAAGTTGTATGATGTTGCTGTAGATGACCGGTAGCTCATTTTTTTCCGATTTGGCTGGGTCATGCACCAGACTTTTATACCTGTTTCGCTGAACAAGGTGCCTTTCGAGAATTTCCGGGGTAATATATCTTCCTTTTTCAAGCACAAGCAACGATTCTACAAGATTTCTGAGTTCCCTGATATTGCCTGGCCATGGGTAGCGCATCAGCATTTCGGCGGCATCAGGGCTGAATCCTTCAAAAACAATTTTATGTTTCATTTCAAACTCATGCACAAAATTTTCAGCAAGGAGCAAGGTGTCACCCCCCCGTTCACGGAGTGGCGGAATCTGGAGCTCCACACTGCGCAGACGATAGAAAAGGTCTTCCCTAAAGTTTTTATCAGCCACAGCCTGGTACATATTCTTGTTCGTGGCGGCGATAATTCGAGCATCGGAGTAGATGGTCTCAGAGGAGCCAACCCGCTGGAACTCTCCGGTTTCAATAACCCTGAGAAATTTTACCTGGGTTTCAAGCGGCATTTCACCGATTTCATCAAGAAAAATAGTCCCCCTGTCAGCGCTTTCAAAGTATCCTTTTCTGTTTTGCACCGCTCCTGTAAATGCTCCTTTTTCATGGCCGAAAAGCTCTGATTCCAGGATTCCTGCAGGAATGGCTCCGCAATTGACCGGAATAAAGCTTTTATCAGCACGAAGGCTGTTGGCATGGATAAACCGTGCCAGCACCTCTTTGCCCGATCCTGTCTCCCCGATGATCATGACCGTAATATCTGTTCCGGCAACCTGGAGAGCAAGTTGCTTGAGCTGGGTGATCAGGAGTGACTGTCCGACAATTGCGATCTCTCGTCTCATCAGTGGTTTCTGACTTCGATTCACGGTAAGGTGAGGTTACTGGCCATGAACAACAACCGTTTCGAATGGCAGTTTTTTTGCTGCCGCCATAGCCTCCTCTTTTGAGATGTAATGGTTTTTCAACACGACCCTGTAGAATTCACCCTGCTGGATAATTGTTGTTGAAGCGTGCAGGGAGAGCTTTTTTGAAAGGGTTTCAGCATTGTCCCTATTTTTAAAGCTGCCGCACTGTAATGAAAAAGGCCTTTTTTCGCTCGCATTGGTCACGGTTACTGGTGCAGGCACTGCTGTTGGTGCAGCAAGGGGAGTTGTTGGCGCGGGCGACTCCGGTTTAGGCCTCTCTTTTCGAATGGTAACAGCTTTTTTTGGAGGTTCGGAGAGGGTTTTTTGCCGGTTTTTTGCCGGAGTCTCTGGAATTGTAACTTTTGGGAGTGGCGCGACGCTCTCTTTTGCAAGGCTATATGCCGCAATGCGAGAGGTGCTTATTTGATCCAGCACAGGGTCGGGATATTGTGTCAACTGCTTTTGATAGAGGGCAACAGCCTGAGGCCCGTCTTCAGAAAGGAGGGCATCAATCACCAGCTTTTCCGCAGGCAGGATCACTTTTTGCCTGATATTTTCTAGCAAATAAACCTTATCTTCAGCGACGTATCGGCGTATCTCCTCGGCGTAAGAGGGTTCTCCGGCGGAGTGCACGACCGGTGGAAGGAAAAGTGCAACCGAGAGCGCAACGCACAGTGTCGCAGGGCTTTTGCGTAAAATGGATTTTGTTTTGTCAGAAAGCATCGGTCTGCGGTTTATTCTGGTTCACGGTTTTCCCCAAAAGGGTCGATTACTGAATATGCCAAATATTTTTATATAAATATCAATTCCATGCTATGCGCACTCTCTCCGTCAAGGCTTTTGCAAAAATTAATCTTGCTCTTTTAATTACCGGTAAGCGCAATGATGGGTACCATACGCTTGAGACCCTCTTTGCGCCAATTAACTGGTATGATACTCTTGAATTCAGTGAATCAGAGCAGATCACCATGAGTTGTTCTCGTGGTGATCTGCCGGTTGATGAGAATAACCTCTGTATGAAGGCGGCAAAATCTCTTCAGCAGTTTGCAGGTATCGGGAAGGGGGTAACCATGAGATTGCACAAAGAGGTGCCTTTTGGCGCAGGCCTCGGAGGGGGCAGCAGCGATGCTGCGACAGTTCTCAGGGTACTCAACGATTTTTGGCAACTCAACCTCTCTTCTGCTGATTTGCACTCTCTGGCGGTGCAACTTGGCGCTGATGTTCCCTATTTTCTTTCAATAAAGGGAGTTGCTTATGCAAGAGGTATTGGCGATGAGCTTGAAGATCTGGCACTTACCCTTCCGTTTTCTATTGTAACGGTTTTTCCAGGAGAGCCTATCGCAACCGTTTGGGCGTATAAGAATTTTTATGCTCGTTTTGAGCGTACGCTTCCGGATTTGAAGCATCTGGCTTCTGACCTCTCTCTTTATGGGAAAAGAGAGGTTTTTTCAGCATTTGAAAATGATTTCGAACCCGCTGTTTTTGATCACTTTCCCGCTGTTCGTCGTCTCAAATCACTTCTTGTTGAGTCAGGGAGTGTTTTTGCCTCTCTCTCCGGTAGCGGCTCTGCTGTTTTTGGCTTTTTTGAAAGTCAAGAAAAAGCTCTGGCTGCGATGGCAAAATTGCCTGCAACCTACAGGTCGAGTCTTACTCCGCCAGGATTTTCAATGGAACAATGAATTGACACCGCTATTTGTAACGATAAAAGCCCGGGTAAACCGGGCTTTTATCGTTCTCCAGGAATCTGATGCAGCTAAAAACCGTAGAGCAGAAAAACGCGGAACGTATAGATGACAAAAGCAAGGCAGAGAAAAAGGCCCAGCAGAGTAAAGAAAGGGCTTTTCTCCTCTCTTGATGCTTTTTTGTCAATGAATGGAACAAGAGCCCATACAATTGCTGCCGTGGTAAAGAGAAGAATAGCCAGTAGCTCTCCACCCTGAAAGCTGAAATCTTTCAGCAGAAGGAATTGACCCCAGAAGTACCACTCAGGTTTGATTCCAACAGGAGCTGGAGCAAGTGGATTTGCTTTAATGCCAATTTCCCAGGGAAGGATTACTGAGAGATAAATCAGAAGGGCAAAACCGATCAGCCAGCCCACAACATCCTTTGCAAGAAAATTCGGGAAAAACTTCTCATATCCCGTAATACGGCCCGACTCTTTGTAGCCGATAGGAGCGGAGGTGCCGAGAACCTGCACCAGCATGAGGTGAGCGGCAAGGATGATCATGAGGATACCTGGCAGCAATACAACATGCATTGAGAACATGCGGGTCAATGTTTCAGCAGAAACCTCCTCACCACCACGAAGAATGTTGACAAAAAAAGCACCGCCCGGTACAACCTTTGGAACTTCGGTGCCCACCTGGGTGGCAAAGAATGCCAGCTCATTCCAGGGGAGAAGGTAGCCGGTAAAACCAAAGGCGAGGCTGAGCACAAAAAGCACAAAACCACTGACCCACATGAGCTCACGGGGCTTGCGGTAAGCTTTCATGAAGAAGGTGCTGAACATGTGGATAAAGGCCATCAGAATCATGGCGTTGGCAGACCATGCGTGTATCTGACGGACAAGCCAGCCAAAAGGAACTTTCTGCTGAATGAAGACAAACGATGCAAATGCTTCTGATTCAGTTGGTTTGTAGTATTGGAGAAGAAGTAAACCGGTGAGAACCTGAACAATGAAGAAGAAAAGAGTAAGGCCGCCAAAGTAATACCAGATGGAGTGGCGATGCTGTGGAACTTCCTTTTTTTTCAGATAATCAACAATCGGGATCAGCATAGAGAAACGTTCACTGAACCATTCGTTCAGTACACTGGCTCTGGAATCTTTGTAAGGATTACTCGATTGTCGATCTACCGGTGGTTTATAGACACCAGCGAACGATGCTGCTGGTTTGGCAGCGCCTGCAACTGCGTATTTTGCTCCACCTGGTGCGGCCGCTTCGGCAGCTCCAGGAACAGCAGGTTTTGGCTTGGCAGCAACTTTTCCTGCCACAGCGGTCTGATTGTTTTCAGCCATTTTTCCACACTCCCCTGTTTTTCAAGAATTAAAGGTTAAGCTTTTGTAATAATGAGATCTTCTCCTACAACCTTTGCTTTGAAAACTGCCAGAGGTAAAGGTTGTGGTCCGGAGATAATCTCTCCAGTCTGTTTGTATTTTGCGCCATGGCAGGGGCAAGAAAGAATATTCTGGTCGTTATCCCAGTGGACAAGGCAACCAAGGTGGGTACAGACTGCACTGCATGCGGTCAGGCGCCCGTTATCGTTGACGACAATAACCTTGTCTTTGTTAAACTGGTAAATTTTTCCACTGTTTTCAGGCACTTCCGCAGCCTTTCCGACGACAAGCTCATTGACACTTTTCGAGGTGATTACCGGGGGGATAATGTACTTGACAACAGGATAAAGGGTTGATACAACCACAGCCGCACTGATGCCTCCGACGACCTTGCCGAGAAAACTCCGACGTTCAAAATCAATCCCGTCAAGTCCCTCTTCACGAGATTTTCCACCGACAATAGCGCTGGATGAAGAGAGAGAAGCACCGCCTCCAAGTGCGCCCATCCTCGACGGGCTCTTGAAATTACCTTGTTGTGCCATATACAAGCTGTCTCCTTTTTATATATTTTTATTATGAAATCAAGAGAAACACCCAGGGTTTCAGCCCTTGCCAACAATTACTCACCACTATCATCATCTGGCTGCGCTCTTTCTGCTTCAAACCCGGTTATTCTTCAACTGTTGGGTGAATTTATACTTTTTTCATTCATTATTCCAAGTCAAAAGAGCCCTTAAGCCGGTTATAGCTGTTATACATGATAGACGGAACTCCATCCCTCCATATCCGGCAGTAGGTAAATAAACGCATCATTCTTGAATGAAGGCGGGAGGGGTCAAGAAATTCTGATATCCCCCTTATCGGTTCAAAATTCTTACCATCTACCGTCAAAAGGATATCAGATGAAAAACGAAGATAAAAAGGGCCAGTATCAAGCACTTTTTGGTGACGTACCTCTATTTCGGTGTTTTTATCATGCAATTTGAGAGTTCGGCTGTGCAGTGGGGCAAAAAGGCCCAACCTGAACTGGCTTTCATGAAAATGCATCGTGTCGTGCACTGTCACTTTTTCACTTTTGTTATTCTGAAGCAGTAGCAGGGTAAGTGGGGTATAGTTGTTATTTTTAAAAAAAACAACGTAATAGACAAGATCAAATTTTTCGGAAAATGCCCGGCCCCAATACCAGCGTGACAGATACTCTTGCATGGGTACTGCGCCGAGGTTATGGTCGTGATATCCGTAAGCCTGGAAAGGAATTCTGCGAACGCTTCCGTCTGGTAGTTCTGTAACCTCAATCAAACCTTCAACCACTGCTTTTGGTACGCTCAGGAGCCACTGGTGACGGGGTACTTGACCATGATTATTGGCATCTTTTTTTTCGTACCTGATTCTTTGGCCTGATTTGAACAACAGGCTGGCTTTAATTTTTTTCTGACGTGCCGGATAGGAAAAGTCAATGTCGAGAGCGTACTCATCACGTTCTGCATTATAGATAAAGCTGTTTTTTTCAAATCGAATGCCGATTTCAGAGCGGGTGCTTTCAAAAAGTTCATGACCTCCTTCCCTGATGAAATTGACTATCTCATCTCCGTTTTTGTATAACTGGAAGCTGAAGGCGGAGTAGTTGGAGGGAAGAGGGGGAGCTGAAGAACTCTTTTTTTTCCAATTCTCATAATGGTTTGTGTAGTAAGGTGAGAAGGGAAAGCCGGCAAACCAGATAAGCACAACAGAAAATCCGCTCGTTGTATCTTCCGCATCGAAATACCACCACTCATAAGCACCCGGTTCCCGCATATCGTGCCAGATCTCCTGGCAGAAATCTGTGGTAATATTCATACCGGAGTATGGTGATGTTGAGACACTGATGCATGCAAGAACCCTGCGATGTGGCTCGTAGCACAAAAGAGGCCTTTACTGCTTTTAATCGGTGTGGACAGAGAGGGAATCGAACCCACGACACAAGGATTTTCAGTCCTTTGCTCTACCAACTGAGCTATCTGTCCTTTAAACGTGAGCAAAATATAGGAATAAATCTTTTACATCAAAAGAAAAAACAACAATACGGAGTGATACGCTGATTACTCCGTATTGAGCCTTGGGATTATACCGGAAAACTGATTTTTTCATTTCCAGCCTTAATGCGTCTGATCACGGTCTCCTGGCCGAGTACCTCAAGCAAATGATAGAGACTTGGTCCGAAACTTACTCCTGATGCAAGTATCCTCAAAGGGTGAATGAGTACTGCGGCTTTCATGCTTTTCGGCTCAACAAATTTCTTGAGTTCTGTTTCAATATTCTCTGCACTGAAATCATCAAGCGTTTGAAGGATGATCAAAAACTCCTGAAGCAGCTCATGAGTATCGGGAGTCCATCGTTTCTTTACAGCCTCCTCATCATAACTCTCCGGTTCAAAATAAAAGTAGGAGGAGAAGGTTACAAATTCATATTCAAAACCGACACGTTCCCTCATGAGTTCTACAACCTTTTCGAGGTAGGCATCACTGGTAATGATCTCCAAAGGCATCAGCGACTTTTTTTGCTCAAGTTCAGCCAGAAGAAGCGGTTTTATGACCGAAACCAGCTTCTCTGTGGGACGGTTCTTGATATACTGCTTTTCAAGCCAGTTAAGCTTTTCAATATTGAAGACTGCCCCTGCTTTGCCTACGCGCTCAAGTGAAAATTTTTCAATCAACTGTTCCATGCTGTAGACCTCCTGTTCACTCCCTTCACCTTCATTCCAGCCAAGCATGGCAACGAAGTTGATAATGGCATCATTACTGTATCCTTTCCGGATGTAGTCCTCAACAGCAACATCGCCCTGTCTTTTGCTGAGTTTTGAACGGTCAGCGTTGAGCAGAAGAGGAAGATGAGCCACTTTTGGTGGTTCCCAGCCAAAAAATTCGTAAAGAAGCAGATGTTTTGGCATGGAAGAGAGCCACTCTTCACCCCTTATGATATGGGTGAATTCCATAAAGTGGTCGTCAATGACGCTGGCGAAATGGTAAGTGGGAAAGCCGTCAGACTTCATCAGCACCTGGTCATCAATGGTGGCAGAGTCAAATTCGACAGGCCCTCTGATGATATCTTCAAACCAGACGGAGATATAATCAGGTACTTTCATGCGGATCACATAGGGGCCACCTTCATCAAGTTTTTTCTTGATAACACTTGCGGGCATGGAGCCTCCAATCTCTTCAGGAAGCCATTTCCGATTGTATTTTGGCTGGAGTCCCTGCTTTATCTGGAGTTGACGGTTCTCCTCAAGTTCCTCATGTGTTGCAAAACAGTAGTAAGCATGGTTGTCGCTCAGCAGTTGTTTGCAATATTTATCGTAGAGGCCAAGTCTTTCGGACTGGACATAGGGGCCATAACTCCCTCCGTGTTCAGGACTTTCATCAGCAATGATTCCTGCCCACTCAAGGGTTTTGATCAGATTTTTCTGCGCATCCTCCACTTTTCTGCTTTGATCGGTATCTTCGATTCTGATAATGAAGTCCCCACCCATTTTTTTTGCATACAGGTAATTATAAAGAGCGGTTCTCAGTCCGCCAACATGCAGGTATCCTGTAGGGGAAGGTGCAAACCTGGTTCTAACCCTTTGACCAACCATAATGAGTGCTATGCTGTTAATTGTTAAGAGTGAATCTCTTGCAAAAGCAATGAATTTAAGAAAAACTCATTGCTTTTATTCATATCATTAGTGATTTCATAAAAAACTCTTGCTTTCGATGGTAAGCGAGACAACTTTTTACTGATGCAAAAAATAATAAACGTTTAGTTTTCAAATGGAGTTCTGATTTTTAGTTTCTTTTAATTACTTTAAAAGTAGTAAGTTACATTTAATATCATTCCACGTCGTATTTATGCCTGAAAATCCAGTCAAGAGGTCAGGAAAAGAGGCCTCCCGTAATAAATTTAAGTCGGTCGGTGATGATGAGCGAAGCTCCTCGTGGTTTCAGAGCAAAGGGGGGGGGCCCCAGGGGACGTTTCCCCGCTTTATCCTTGTCATGATGTTCGGATTGTTGATGTTGTTTGTTGTTCAGCGTTTTTTTACAAACAATGACGCTCCCGAAATAAACTACAATGAGTATAAATCACTCCTGGTTCGTTCGCTTGTCAAGGAGGTGAGGGTGAAGACTTATGATGATAAATCAGTAATTATTAGCGGCGAGCTTGCTGCACCGGCTGTATTGCAGCTTGCCACTGGCACAACTCTGCAAACCAGTCGTTTTGCTGTGCGTGTTCCTTCATTCTCTCAGGAACAGGCAGATCTTCTTGATGAAAAGGGGATTAAACTCAAGATTGAAGAGGGCACCAGCCCTTTGAACACTTTTTTTGTTCTTTTTGGTCCATGGGTCATCTTTGGCCTGATCTATTTTTTCCTGATGAGGAAGGCGAACGGACAGAATGGAGCGCAGGCGAAAAATATTTTCAGTTTCAGCAAAAGTCGTGCAAAGCTTGTCAGTGAGTTTGATGTCAAGATTACCTTCAAGGATGTCGCTGGTGTCGATGAGGCAATTGAAGAGTTACAGGAGACCGTCGAGTTTCTGACAAATCCTGAAAAATTTCAGAAAGTCGGAGGTAAAATACCGAAAGGGGTGCTGTTGCTTGGTCCTCCCGGAACCGGCAAGACTCTCCTGGCAAAAGCGATTGCTGGTGAAGCCAAAGTGCCATTTTTTTCCATCTCTGGAGCGGACTTTGTTGAGATGTTTGTTGGAGTTGGAGCGGCGCGAGTGAGAGATCTGTTTGAGCAGGCCAAGAAAAATTCGCCATGTATTGTTTTTATTGATGAAATAGATGCCGTAGGGCGCAGCAGGGGAGCTGGTCTTGGTGGCGGGCATGATGAACGGGAGCAGACATTGAACCAGCTTCTTGTTGAGATGGACGGGTTTACGACAAATGAGAATGTTATTCTTATAGCGGCGACCAACAGACCCGATGTGCTGGATACAGCCCTGCTGCGTCCCGGAAGATTTGACCGCCAGATCACCATTGACAAGCCAGATATTCGGGGACGGGAGGCGATTTTGAATATTCATACACGAAATACCCCGTTAGACGGGAGTGTTGATATTAATGTTATCGCAAAAAGTTCTCCGGGATTTTCAGGTGCAGATCTGGCAAATTTGGTCAACGAAGCGGCGCTTTTAGCTTCACGAAATGATCAGGAGCTTCTTACCGCCGAGAATTTTGAGCAGGCACGGGATAAAATATTGATGGGAACAGAAAGAAAAAGTATGTTTATCTCTGATGAACAGAAAAAATTGACGGCCTATCATGAAGCTGGTCATGTTCTGGTGTCGATATTTACAACCGGTTCAGATCCAATTCATAAAGTAACGATTATACCAAGGGGCAGAAGTCTCGGGCTTACAGCATATTTGCCTCTGGAGGATCGCTATACCCATAACAGGGAGTATCTGCTGGCGATGATTACCTATGCGCTTGGCGGGAGAGTCGCTGAAGAGGTTACTTTTCATGAAGTGAGCACTGGTGCGGCCAATGATATCGAGAAGGCTACCGATATTGCCCGCAGAATGGTGCGTCAGTGGGGAATGAGTGACAAGCTTGGTCCTATCAACTATGGCGACAGTCACAAGGAGGTTTTTCTTGGAAAGGACTATTCCCATATTCGTGAGTACAGTGAGGGGACGGCTCTTCAGATTGATAACGAAGTGCGCGCCATTATTATGGGATGTATGCAAAATGCCCGAACGATTCTCAGCGAGAGGAGCGATATGTTGCACAAGCTTGCAGGAGCCCTTATTGAAAAAGAGTCACTTAATGCAATTGAGATAAACGAGATCATTATAACCTAAGCCATATATCACCATGGGAAACACAACAACAAAAGCGGATCTGGTCAATGTTATTGCTCACAAGACAGGCCTCACCAAAAATGAAACGGAGTCTGTGGTTGATGCCCTTTTTGAAAGCATCATTGACTCTCTCAAGGCGGGAAAGCGAATTGAAATAAGGGGATTTGGATCTTTCAATATCAGGCACAAAAATTTCCGTCAGGCAAGAAATCCCAGAACAGGAGAGAAGGTGACGGTAGAACCGAAAAATGTGCCAACATTCAAAATTTCGAAGGAGTTCAAATCGGCGGTGAGTGAAAGCCTGAAAGAGGCTGGAGAGTAATTTACAAATTTTCCAGGAGCAGCGGCAAGAACATTCAGGGTTGACAGTGCATCGTCATGAAGCAGTGCTCGAAAAATTCTCTCGCTTTCAGAGAATCCCGGCCACTCGGGATGATTGTACAACGAAACGGCACTCTTTGCTGCCGTTTCGTCATGTGCTTCTGATGTAGAATCAGTCCCGCAAGTACTTTCTTTTCTGTGAGTGAGTAGCTGTGGAATCGTTGCGGTTATCAGGAAAAGGAAACCGATTTATATGGTGTTTGACAGGAGTTTCCCGGGCGCGTTACACTCAATGCCATACGCCTGTTCACTCCCCTTCAAACTCAGTAAGCGAGTAAACACTGTAGCCCTTTTCAAGAATCTTTTTCTCACCACCGATATCTGGAAGGTTCACAATAAACGCCATCTCTGAGACAATTCCGCCAACCTTTTCAACCAATGCGGCAGCGGCAAGAGCAGTGCCTCCTGTGGCAAGCAGGTCATCAACGAGGAGAACCTTCTGGCCAGCAGAGAGCGCATCGACGTGAATCTCTATCTTGTCGGTGCCGTATTCAAGCTGATACTCCTGTGAAACAACATCAGCAGGTAGTTTGCCGGGTTTTCTTACCGGAACAAATCCTTTCCCGAGAGTGTAGGCCAACGCTCCGCCAATGATAAATCCTCTTGCCTCAATCCCCACAATGACATCGAAATCCATGCCATCCTGCAGATAGTGTTGTGTCAGATTGTCAATAACAAGCCTGAACCCTACAGGATCTTTAATGAGCGTGGTAATATCACGGAAGAGAATTCCTTTTTTGGGATAGTCGGGAATGGAGCGGATGCGAGATTTAATAGGCATGGATTGAATTTGTTTACGTTGCAAATTTTGAACGAAAAATAGTCCTGAAAATCAAGATAGTACTCTCCCTTTTAAATTCAAATCTTCGTCTATGGATTCTATCAGAACAGGGTGTTCATTTCCAGTCAGGGATTGTATTCTGTTGCGGTCAAGACTTTCAACGATCACTCTTTGATAGTTTGGGGTATACCCGCTGCACTGATATCCTCCTTTTTTTTGTGGTCTGGAGTTTTCAAACAGAACGGTACAGACATTTCCGACAGAGGGCAGTTTAAATTTTCTCTCTTTCTGATAGCCCAGCTCTACAAGCTCTCTGTAGCGGCGGGTAATCTCTTCCGAGGGGAGCGGTTTGCATTCATGCTTCTCAATTTGCCTGGCTAGATGAGTTCCGGGACGGACCGAACAACTGAAGAGATGAAGATAGGCCAGTGGAAGCTCTTCAAGAAAACGGTACATTGTCAAGAAATCCTCCTCTGTTTCACCAGGATAGCCCACCATGACATCAGCACCGATAGCACACTCTGCAATGCGTTCAACAGCAAGAACTACTTTATTGCGGTAATGAGACGTATCATAACGTCTTCGCATAGCCCTGAGAATGGTATCCGAGCCGCTCTGAAGTGGAATATGCAAATGGGGTACAATCTTTTTTGAGCCGGCAACAAGCGAAATCAGTTCATGATCAACAATGTCAGGCTCAATTGAGCTGATACGAATCCTGCTGATATCTATTTTTTCAAGTTGACGCAAGAGAGCGCACAGTCTCATATTGTCATGGCGATAGTCGCCGGTGTTGATGCCGGTCAGTATAATTTCACGATATCCTGATGAGGCAAGAAGAGTAGCGCGTTCAACAATTTCAGCGGAAGGAATTGATCGCGATCTTCCTCTGATAAGGGGAATTGTACAGTAGGAACATCCATAGTCACAACCATCCTGTATTTTCAGAAATGCGCGAGTTCTATCCTGACTTGCATGAGCAGGTAAAGAATATCCTTGACAGATTGCTGTATTTGAATCGGCAGGCGTTACCTTGACGAGAGGAGTGGATGTTTCTTTTTGAAAGATATGGTTATACCATCTGGAATCAAATTTATCATTGCTTCCAAGAATTGCATCTACTCCATCTATTTTTGAAAGTGTTTCGGGATGTAATTGGGAATAGCAGCCAATAACAGCTATTCGGCTTCCTGGATTTTTTCTGATCAAAGATCGTATTTTTTGACGACACTTTTTTTCTGCCTGTTGTGTTACTGCGCAGGTATGAATGATAAGAAGATCCGCTTCTCCATCTCCGGTTGAAAGTATCCATCCCAGTTTGCACAAGTTGTCAAGTATGGCGGACGATTCAGCATAGTTCAGTTTACATCCAAGGGTTATCGCCGCAACGCTTTTGTTTTGATGAAGTTTCATATCATTTTTATTCAGGTATTACCATACATTTAAAACACTTGTCAATAGTATTGAAAAAATGTGAACCGACAAGTAATAATATTGTCTTGCAGAGAGAGATATATTGTTATATATTTACGACTGGTAAAAATACTACTAAATACTATTCAATCACAAATACAGAGAACGATGAGAAAAAGAGAAGGCGGATCGCCGGATAAATATGACATTTTCATTCAAAGGATTGATTTTTTTCAATCACTTGTTGAGGATAAAAGGAGACTTCAGTCTGAAATAGAGCAGATTGAGAGTGAGTACTCTGAAAAAATCAGGCCATTGGAAGATGAACTTGCTGTGGTGCTTAGAAAGCTTGAGTCAAACCTTGCCAGGCTTGAAGCTTCTCCTGTCTCAACTTCTGTTGAGTCCGGTATCCAGAAGCTCAGTCGCGGCCAGCTCGGCGCGTCAATCAAGGAGTTGCTACGCACTAATCCTGAAACGAGTTTCAAACCTCGCGATATTGCTGAGGCCCTGAATGTAAAGGGAAACACCGTGAGCCTCTGGTTTAACAAATATGGTATCAATGATGCTGAAATAGAGCGTATTCCGTCCGGCAAAGAGGGGAAGCGTTTTGTGTACAAAATTAAATCACTCTAGGACATATTCCCTCGACGCTCCGCAGCAGGGTAGTTTCTTAAGGTACCTCTCCGTAGTTCTCCTGGAATCAATATAAAAGCGCATTACGGTGCGCTTTTATATTTGGTAATTACGCTGCTGTGATAGCCAAGTTTTCGCTTGTTTCTGAAAAAATTCAGCGCTAGACCAACCATAATCATATTTCCCACCAGTGAAGAACCCCCATAAGAGACGAGAGGCAGTGGAACTCCAATAACAGGAATAAGTCCGATGGTCATACCGACATTGATGACGACATGCACAAATATGAGCGAGACAAATCCTCCGAGTGTCAGTTGCACAAACTTGTTGGTAATTGCAAAAATTGTTGCAATCAACCGAAGAATCAGAATAAGGTAGAGCGTGATCAGGAGGGATGCTCCAATAAAACCAAGCTCTTCGGCGATAACACAAAAAATGAAATCAGTCCATTGTGCTGGTATAAAACGAAGTTGAGTCTGAGTTCCTGCCAGAAATCCTTTCCCCCACCAACCCCCTGAACTTATTGCAATCTTTGCTTGAAGTGCATTATATCCAGCCCCTTGAGGGTCAGACATGGGATCAATAAACGTCTGAATCCTTTTTATTTGATGAGGTTTCAGTATTTCGTTGGCAAAACGATTCATAAATAAACCAGCGACAAGACCTGACCCGATAACCAGCAACTGATGGAGCTGAAATTTCTTTTGATGGAAAAAGAGTATCATAACCAGTAGAAGTGCAAGAGCAAAAACTAGAGAGATATTGAAAAATCCTGCGATCATAAGAATGAAAGGAAAGGTCATCAACATCAGGATATAGATATCAAAACCCGCCATGATAAGCATGGTCGCAACATAGGGAAGAATAGTAAGCATCGTTCCCATATCGGGTTGCAGCATAATAAGCATCATTGGAATAAATGCTATTGCAAGCGCGATAAAGAGGTGTGGAAGAGAGTGAATATCGGTATATTCATCGGAAAGATATCTTGCAAGAGCAAGTATGGTCGCCATTTTGACTATTTCAGAGGGCTGAAAGCTGAAAAACCCAATTTTCATCCAGCTTGTCTGACCAGCAATTTTTCTTCCGAAAATCAGAACGGCCACCAGCAGCAGAAGCCCTATAGCATAAAAAATATAGGCATTGTCTCTCACGATACGAATATCATTATAGTAGACAAAGGCTAAAGCGGCAATACCGAAGAGTGCCCAGGCCAACTGCCGGTAAAAGAGCGAAGTGTCACCACTGCCATTCGTTGCACTGTAGATGGCCATGAGTCCCATTATTATGAGCCCGGCTACCGAAGCCAAAAGCCACAGATCAAGTTTGTGTTGTTTTTCCATTCCAGTGTTTGAGTAACCTTTTTTTCGGTATCATGAGAGACTGCAATTTAGTATTGTATTCTGTAAACAGGCTGAACCTTTCATAATTATTTTCATGGCATCCACCTCTTTCTCTTGCGGTTTCGCAATTATTGTCGGCCCGCCCAATGCAGGCAAATCTACTTTGCTTAATGAGCTGCTTGATTTCAAGCTCTCTATTGTGACCCCTAAACCCCAGACAACCAGAAAAAAAATTACAGGGATCTATCATAATGATGTATGTCAGATTATCTTTCTTGATACGCCTGGTATCATGAAGCCTCAGCAGAAGCTTCATGAATCAATGCTTGGTGTTATTCGCGACACACTGAAAGATGCCGATGTTGTTCTTGCCCTGCTGCCTTATACAGGCAAAAAAGATTTCTTTGACAGGGAGTTTGTTGAAGAACTTTTCACTCATTGGCTGAGACCAGCAGGGAAGCCGATTATTGCGGTGCTCAATAAATGTGATCTTGTCAGTCAGGAACGCCAACAACAGGCAGAGGAGTTTGTCAGGAATACCTGGAATCCCGCCACAGTTCTCTCGGTCTCGGCATTGAAGAGCATGAATTTGCAACAGCTTGTCGGTGCCATTCAGCCATTCCTTCCGCTTCATGAAGCTCTTTACCCTGAAGAGACGCTCAGCACCGCTCCTGAACGATTTTTTGTCAGTGAAATTATTCGTGAAAAGATATTTCTGCTTTACGGGCGCGAAGTGCCTTACTCGACGGAGGTGGTTGTCGATGAGTTCAAAGAGCAGTACGATAACGATCCGACCCGCAAAGATCTCATTCGCTGCTCGGTTATTGTCGAGCGCGATACTCAGAAGCAGATCCTTATAGGCAGTAAAGGGGCTGCCCTGAAAAAACTTGGTCAGACCGCACGGAAAGATATTGAGGAGATGCTTGGCCGACCGGTTTTTCTGGAACTTTTCATAAAGGTGAGGCCTGACTGGCGCAAGAAAAATAACCTTTTGAAAAGTTACGGTTACTGACAATAACGAAAAAAGCCTTCCCTGAGATCAGGGAAGGCTTTTTTCATAGGGCATGTAACAGAAGAAGATGATGATTTACAAGAATCAGGCACTCTGTTCAGCACTTTTTTTATCAGCAGATTTGACTGGAGGTTCAAGCTCAGCCGTAGCAGCCTCAATCTCCTTTTTCTCGTTGGGATGAGCCAGAAGATAGGCCTCAATCTCCTCCTTGTTCTTGTCCTTGAAATACTCAAGTGCTGAAAGGATAATGCGTTTGTTCTCCTTGTCAAACTCGATGACACGAAGAGGAAGTTCATCGCCAATCTTGAACGACGAGTGTATATCCTTCACTCCTCCCTGCAGCAGGTGCGATACCGGCACAAAACCATCCACGTCACCAGGAAGAATCACAATAACACCCTTCTCAATGATCTGTGAAATCTGCCCTGGAGTCTCTCCGCCTACAGCATATTTCTGCTCAAACTCGTCCCAGGGATCCTGATTGATCTGTTTGTGACCGAGCGCAATACGGCGGGCGTGCACGTCAAACTTCAGCACCTTGACCTCCAGCTCCTGATTCTTTTTGACCAGTTCACTTGGGTGGCGGATCTTCTTTGTCCACGAAAGGTCTGAAATGTGAACCAGACCGTCAACACCGGGTTCAAGCTCAACAAAAACACCAAAGTCGGTGATATTGCTGACGGTGCCATTGTGCAACGAGTTTTCGATATATTTTTCAGAAAGAGCAATCCACGGATCCTCGTTCACACGCTTCATGGAGAGGGAGAGCTTGGTGTGATCCTTGTCGATATTGAGAATCACGCACTCAACCTCCTGGTTAAGGGTGACAAACTGACCCGGATGCTTGATGTGCTGGGTCCAGCTCATTTCGGAGATGTGGACAAGACCCTCAATCCCCTTCTCGATTTCGACAAAAGCGCCGTAATCGGTAATGGAGACAACGCGACCCTGTGCTTTGGAGCTGACGGGATACTTGATCTCAATATTTTCCCAAGGGTGAGACTCAAGCTGCTTCATGCCAAGCGAGACTCTCTTGGTGTTCTCGTCGAAGCCGACAACCACAACCTTGATCGGCTGGTCAAGATCAACAACCTCTGAAGGATGGTTGATTCTGCCCCAGGTGATGTCGGTGATGTGCACCAGACCGTCCAGACCGCCAAGATCAACAAAGATACCGAAGTCGGTAATGTTCTTGACGGTGCCCTCAAGCACCATGCCCACCTTGATATTGGCAAGCATCTCTTCACGACGGGCAGCGTAAGCCTCTTCGAGGATAACTTTATGACTGACAACAATATTCTGTGTGACCGGATTGATCTTGACAACCCTGAAGTCCATGGTCTGGCCAACAAGAGCATCGAAATCACGAACCGGCTTGACATCAATCTGCGAACCGGGCAGGAAGGCCTCAACGCCGGAGAGGGAGACGGTCATGCCACCCTTGACACGATTGATGATCTTGCCATTGATGATGGTATCGTTCTCAATTGAATCATAGATACGATCCCAGATTCTCAGAACGTCAGCTTTCTTCTTTGAAAGAATGAGCTGCCCCATCTTGTCTTCGATGTTCTCCAGATAGACCTCAACATCGTCGCCTACCTTGACCTCATCTTCTGCTCTGAACTCAAGCAAAGAGACAATGCCCTCCGACTTGAATCCGACATCGATGGTGACATCCTTATTGGATATTGAGACAATTCTGCCCTTGATAATCTCATCTTCTGTAATTTCGTTGAGGGTGCTTGAGTAAAGCTTCTCCATCAACGCCAGTTCAGCGGGCTCGTAGTGTGCAAAAAATTTGAGTTTTTTTCTTGCTGGTCTCTCTTTGACCTTTTTTTCGGTTGCCTGTGTAAATGCTTCTGCCATTAAATTTTTTCCTTCCTCTCTTGTCGTTAGCCTGCCTGCCGCGAGAGATATCGGCTGGCGGTTTTATGGTTAATTGAAAACAGTATTGAAAGAACATGCCGGGATCATTTACCGGCCACTCCGTTGAATCTCCAGGGCAAGATTATGGACAATCTCCACCTGGCGCTCTATTGTCAAGTTCGATGTATCAATTTCATGAGCTTCAGGATGCTTGGTCAACGGGGCATATTCCCGCTCTTCATCATCCCTGTCTCGTTGTTTTATCTCCTCTTCCAGCAGGTCGAGCTCCGGCAGGGTGCTGCTCTCCTGCGACTTTGCCAGCAATTCTGCATATCGGCGTTTTGCCCTTTCGCGGGCATCGGCCACAAGAAATATTTTTAGTTCAGCATCCGGAAAAATGACCGTTCCGATATCCCTTCCATCCATCACCACCGAGCCCATTCGACCAAGTTCCTGCTGCATCTCCATGAGTTTGTCGCGTACCGGTTTAAGGGAGCTGACAAAACTTACTTCGCGACTAATCCGGTTCTCCCTGATGTCAGTGGTAACATCACTGCCGTCAAGAAAAACATGGTCGCCATCAAAATGAATCGTGATCTCCTGAAGCAGGGTGGAAACGAGTTCGGGTGAGTGCCGCAGTTCATCAAGAACTCCCGTACGGAGGGCTTTGAGGGTTACTGACCGGTACATTGCGCCGGTATCAATGTAGGTATATCCGAGCCGCTGTGCTACTCTCCGTGCTGTGGTGCTTTTACCGGATGCAGCAGGCCCGTCAATTGCAATAATGATACGCTATATTCCGATTTCCTGTGTTACCTGAAGCATTTTAAATGAGCTTGCTATTTTATAAAAAAAATTTGCTTTTTCCAAACATATTGGTTACATGTTAAAACTCAGGTTTATTAGAAGCCACTCATGCACCAAACAATTTATTTATGTCACTCCGCTGCGGCATTGTCGGACTCCCAAACGTCGGCAAGTCAACACTTTTCAATGCCATAACGGCAAAACAGGCTGAAGCAGCCAACTATCCTTTCTGTACTATAGAACCAAACGTCGGTACTGTGCTTGTGCCTGACGAACGTATGCAGCAGATTGCCGATGTTGTCAAGACACCAACACTGGTTCCCGCTACCCTTGAAATTGTTGATATTGCAGGGCTTGTCAAAGGTGCAAGCAAGGGCGAAGGACTTGGCAACCAGTTTCTCTCACATATCAGGGAGGTTGATGCCATTGTACATGTTGTTCGATGTTTTGATGACGATAATATTATTCATGTTGAGGGGAGAATTGATCCGGCGGATGATATTGTCACCATTGAGACGGAGCTGATGCTCGCCGATCTTGACAGCATGGAGCGACGGATTGAACGGCTCAGAAAAAACGCCAGAAAAGAGAAGGATTTACTGCTGCAACTTGACGTGGCAGAGAAAATTATCAAAGGGCTGAGTGAAGGGATTCCGGTACGCAAAATTATTGAGACTCCTGAAGAGCAGCTTGTGGCCAAACAGTTTTTTCTTCTCTCATCCAAACCAATCCTTTTTGCCGCCAATGTTGCGGAGTGCGATCTTCCCGACGGGAACAGTTATACCGCAAAAGTTGCCGAAATTGCAGCGGCATCAGGCGCAAAAATGATCATCATCAGCGCAAAAACAGAGGCGGAGATTGCTGAACTGCCTGAAGAGGAGCGTCCTGAGTTTCTTGAGAGTCTCGGACTTCATACATCAGGTCTCGACCGGTTGCTCAAGACGGCTTATGACCTGCTTGGTCTCCAGACCTATTTTACTGCGGGGGAAAAAGAGGTTCATGCCTGGACGATCCGCAAGGGGGCAGCAGCCCCTGAAGCTGCGGGAGCCATTCACTCTGATTTTGAAAAAGGGTTTATCCGGGCAGAGGTGATGTTCTACCGTGATCTGATTGAGCTGGGTTCAGAGCAGAAGGTCAAGGTGGCCGGAAAGCTGCGTTCAGAAGGGAAGGAGTACATTGTCAAAGATGGTGATGTAATTGTTTTTCGGTTTAATGTGTAGTTTTTGCAATGAGACAATTGACAATGGACAGTGGACAATGAAAGAGTTGTTATCTGTCAGTTCTCAATTGTCAATTATCAACTGTCAATTGATCCAGAATCCAATAGGTATTTTTGACTCAGGGATTGGTGGTCTCACGGTAGTCAAAGCGATACAAGCACTGCTGCCTTTTGAGCGGCTTGTCTATTTTGGCGATACGGCGCGGGTGCCCTATGGACCGAAGTCACAGGTGACAATCAGGAAATATGCGGCTGATGACACTGCCATTCTGATGCGCTATCAGCCAAAATTGATCATCGTTGCCTGTAATACGGTTTCGGCTCTTGCTCTTGATGTGGTTGAGAGGTGTTGCGGAAATGTACCGGTTCTTGGGGTTCTCAAGGCGGGGGCAACTCTGGCTGTTCAGGTGACACAAAACAAACGTATCGGCGTTATCGGCACACAGGCAACAGTCAGTTCAAACGCTTATGCCTGTGCTATGAATCAGCAAGATCCTGACATCGAGGTGATTTCGCAGGCGTGCCCTCTTTTTGTGCCGCTGGCGGAAGAGGGATTTATCGACCATCCTGCAACAAAACTTGTTGCTGAGCACTATCTTGCTGAGATTCGGACGCAGGATATTGATACTCTGGTGCTTGGTTGTACGCACTATCCGATTTTGCGTCAGGTGATCGAGGAGACTATTGGCAAAGGAATTCGTATTATTGATTCGGCTGAAGCGGTTGCGCAGAGAACGAGTGAGCTGCTTTCGGAGTCCGGTTTGCTTAATCACTCCATGAAAACAGCCATTCCGCATCTTTTGGTCAGCGATTTGCCTCAAAAATTTAGTATGCTCTACCAGCTTTTTATGGGCAGCGAGTTGCCCGATGTTGATCTGGTGGAGGTATAACGTTAACGTGTAGAGCATGAAAGTAAATCTCGACAGAACTTCATCGGGTTTCTGTATTGGAGTGCAGGGAACCATCAACGCTGCTGAAGAAAAACTCCAGGAGCTTGGAGGCTTATACTCATTTGGGGATATCGTCCATAATGAAGTGGAGGTCAAGAGGCTGGAAAAGCTTGGTCTTGTTACGGTGGATGATGCTGCTTTCAGGAAGCTCAGCAATGCCCAGGTGCTGGTCAGAGCGCATGGAGAGCCTCCTTTAACCTATAAGATTGCCAGAGAAAACAATCTTGCCCTTACGGATACCACCTGCCCCGTTGTCTCCAGGTTACAGCGTACAACCAGATTTCTTTATGAGCTTGGCTATCAGATTGTCATTTATGGTAAGCGTGTTCATCCCGAAGTTATCGGCATTAATGGGCAGTGCGACAACACGGCTATTATTATCAAACATGCTGACCTTGGTGACCCTGGGGAGTTGCAGAATCTTTATCCAGCCAAAAAGACAGCCCTTATCTCCCAGACCACCATGGATGTTCCGGGATTTTATGAGCTGAAGGCAAATCTTGAGACCCAGTTTTCCCGGACGCTTTTCAGGGAAACAACCCCCTGGATGCCGATTCGTGATATTGATATTACTGCGGATATGACTGGGGTACGCCCGATGCCTTCTTATGTTTTTAAGGATACGATCTGTCGTCAGGTGTCGAGCCGAAATCAGAAGCTGCATGATTTTTCACTTGCCAATGATGTCGTTATTTTTGTGGCCGGCAAAAAAAGTTCCAATGGGCAGGTGCTCTACCATATCTGCAAAGCAGCGAATCCGTGCAGTTTTTTTATTGAAGATATTGATGAAATAGAGGATGACTGGTTGAGTGGCAGTGATGGCAAGCCTGTCGAGCGTGTTGGCGTTTGTGGTGCCACCTCTACTCCGATGTGGCATCTTGAAAAGGTGGCTCTTCATCTTGAGAACAATTTTGCGAACAAGGACTTTTCACAACAGAGCGAACTGTAACGTTTTTTTCTTATTCCCATGAATCCCATTTCACTCACTATCAATCAGCAGGCAATTACCGTAGAGCCAGGAACCTCAATTCTGGAGGCTGCTACTGCTGCGGGTATTGTTATTCCCACCCTCTGTTTTCATGAGTCACTCGAAGAGACTGGTTCATGCTGGATGTGCATTGTCGAGATCAAGGGAAAAAATCGCTTTGTTCCCGCCTGCGACACACCGGTATCGGAGGGGATGGTTATTGAAACCGAGAACGAAACTCTTCATTCGATGAGGAGCCAGAGTCTCGAACGGATTATTCAGGAGCACAGCGGCGACTGCATTGGCCCCTGTGAGAGCACCTGCCCTGCCGGATGTGATATCCCCGGCTTTCTTGCAGCAATTGCCAGTGGTAACGATGAGATGGCCATTGAAATTATCAAACAGACTATTCCTCTTCCTGGTATTCTTGGCAGAATCTGTCCGGCGCCCTGCGAAACTGAATGCAGACGGCACGGGGTTGACAATCCACTCTCCATTTGTGCTCTCAAGCGTTATGCTGCCGATAAGGATGCGGAAAGATGGGATCGCTTTATACCGGTACTTCCTCAAAAAACAGGAAAAACAGTGGCTATTGTCGGATCAGGTCCAACCGGCTTGACGGCAGGCTATTTTCTTCTTTTGCAGGGGCATGGAGTAACCATTTTTGAATCCGCTGCCCAGGCTGGTGGCATGATGCGTTATGGCATTCCCCGCTTCAGGCTTCCTGAATCCGTTATTGAGAGCGACATTGCAACCCTTCTTGCAATGGGGTTGGAGTTCCGTTTTAATACGGTATTCGGCAAAGATGTCACCCTTGACACGCTTCAGAAACAGTATGATGCCGTTCTCCTTGCCATTGGAGCGCAACAGGCGACAACCATGAATATTCCAGGAGAAGATGCTCCAGGAGTTGTGAGCGGAATAGCGTTTTTACGCAATGCAGCGTTGGGCGTACAGGCCGCTCCCGGAAAGCAGGTTGTGGTGATTGGTGGAGGCAATACGGCGATTGATGCCGCACGGACCGCCATTCGTCTTGGTGCCTCAACCGTTACGGTTCTTTATCGCCGTTCCAGAGAGGAGATGCCTGTTCTCGCCTCTGAAATTCATGAAGCTCTTGCCGAAGGTGTGACGCTTATTGAGCGGGCAGCACCAACGGCTGTTACGCAGGTGAACGGTGCGCTCGAAATCACTGCCATTATCATGCTGCCTGGTGAGGTTGATCAATCAGGAAGACGAAGGCCGGTACCTGTTGAGGGTTCGGAGTTTACCATTTTTGCTGATACCATCATTTCGGCTATTGGCCAGAAGATTGACTCGTTGGTTGCTGGCAGCACCGGTATCTCCATTGGGAAGTATGGAGAGTTGCAGGTCAATCCCGATACACTGCAATCCGAAACGCCATGGCTTTTTGCGGGTGGAGATTGTGTTACCGGCACCGATACAGCAATCGGTGCTGTTGAGCAGGGGAAGCGGGTTGCTCATGCCATCAATCTTTTTTTGCATGGCGAGCCTGTTGCCGTTCCAAAAGCACCATTTAACTCCTCCTACGGCCCAAGGGATGAGGCACCGCGAGCCTTTTATGAAAGAATCAGGTCAGCGGCGCGAGTGGAGGTGCCAGAGGTGTCAGCATCCGAGCGTCAAGGCAGTTTTAGTGAGGTAATAACGGGATATACCGAGTCCCTTGCCCGTGCCGAGGCGGCACGATGCCTTAACTGCACTTGTAATGCCATCAAAGATTGTCGTTTGCGGCAGCTTGCCTTCAGTTATGCCCCGTTGAAGCCTCGACAAATCCAGGAGCATCCCGGCTTTTATAAGGCAGATCACTCGGCAATCAGTATGGAGAGGGAGAAGTGTGTTGATTGCGGTATTTGTGTTCGAATGCTTGAGAAGCTGGATGGAGAGCTTGAAATTACAGTGCTGACCGAAAGCTGCCCGACGGGGGCGCTGTCGATGCCGGTGGTCAGCCGCTTACCCCTTCCTGCCCAGCGCAATAATTTCATTCAGCTCGGCTCCGATCAACCGGAGATCCTCATCAAGAAAATGTGAAGAGTGCATTCGGGCCCGTTTCACCTCCGAAACATCCAGCACTGCATCCATCATATAAGGCTTGAACAGGGGGGCGGCGCAGATCACATTTCCCTCTGGCCCGGTGAGCGACGAGTTGCCCCAGTAGGTGAAGCTGTCCTCATTACCCACGCGGTTGACGCAGGCGACATAGCTGCTGAAGAGAAACGAGTAGGTTGAGGCGATGGTCTGCCACTGGGTGACAATGGCAGGGTTGCCTTGGCCGGGCGACATGCGCAGGGGGCTCGACATCAGCACCAAAAGCAGTTTGGCACCCTGGTGGGCAAGCAGAAAGGGCACCGAAACGTGCCAGAAATCTTCGCAGATGGCTACTCCGATTTTTCCCAGCCTTTTTGAGGTGACGGCCTTGATCTGCTGACCAGCGGAGAAGTAGCGCAGCTCCTCAAACATCCCGTATGTTGGCAGATAGATTTTGCGGTGGATGCTGCGGCCAATTCCCTCCTCAAACATGAAGGCCGAGTTATAGACACCGTAGTCGTCGCTCAACTCAATACCGCCACAGATGATGGTGATGTTCCGGCTGAGTTCGCGCAGGGGATTGAACCGCGCATCCTCAATGTGCATGGCAATATCCTGCGCGGCATCCTGTACATTATACCCTGTCAGTGAGAGTTCGGGGAAGGCGATGGCATCCAGTCCATCGCGTAGAGCCTCTTCCGCAAGGGTGCAGTGCCGGGCAAGATTCTCGTCAAAATTGGCGAGTGTGCAATCAATCTGGGCTATTCGCAGTTTCGCGTTGAGCATTGTTCTGTCCAGTTTAGTGGTAAGGATAGAAAAGATAGAAGGTGCGCATAATCAGTGTTCAGAGAGTGGGAAGAGTACTGAGCAGGCAAAGATAACGATAATAGGGGAAAATGGCACCTGAAACTTCTCTGAATCATTTGCATTAATTGCTGTTTCTGTTGTTTATTGAGGCTCAATGTTTTCTTTCCAAATCGGCGTAGTAAATTTAACTGATGACGATGGTATGGGAAAAGTGATGCCTTACAAGGGGATTTGGCCGCAGTTGCATGAGACGGTTTTTATGACGGATGGCGTTTTTGTGATTGGAGATGTTCATATCGGAGCTCATTCAAGTGTCTGGTTCAATACGGTGATAAGAGGGGATGTTTGCCCAATTCGCATCGGCGAAAAAACCAGCGTGCAGGATAACTCGACTCTGCATGTGACGCACGACACCGGCCCGCTGAACATTGGCAATTGCGTGACTATCGGGCATGGCGCGGTGCTCCACGCCTGTACGGTCAAAGACTATGTGCTCATAGGCATGGGGGCAGTTCTGCTGGATGACTGCGTTATTGAACCCTGGTCAATTGTTGCCGCTGGTTCATTAGTCCGTCAGGGCTTTACCGTCCCCTCTGGAATGCTTGTGGCCGGTGTGCCAGCAAAAGTAATGCGCCCGATAACTGATGCCGAGCGACGTAACATTGAGGAATCCCCTGAAAATTATGTGCGTTATTCACAAAACTATCGGGAAGAGGAAAAACGTCCCTGAAAAAGCGGTCTTCTTCCCTTATTTAGCTAAATTGCCGTTTGATTATGTTTTTTCCGGCTGGCCAGACTTTTAGTGGCCTGGTTTTACCAGTCTTTTTTTCCAGTTATTATGTAACTCCTTGTCTGTTATGATGCAAAACGATGTTGTTGTTGTTGGTGGTGGTATCAGTGGTCTTACCCTTGCCTATTATTGTGCAAAGGCTGGCATGAAAACATCGCTGCTTGAAAAGAGTGATACTCTCGGCGGCTCCTTTGCCTCTCCTCACTACAGTGCAAACGGAAAAAAATTCTGGCTTGAACTCGGGGCTCACACCTGTTACAGCTCTTATCAAAATTTGCTTGATATTGTTGAGGAGTGTGGCGTATCCAACACCATCATTCCTCGTGCAAAGGTACCGTTCACCCTTCTTGTCAATGACAAGATCAAATCGATACTCTCCCAGCTTAATATTTTTGAACTGCTTCTCTCTGCGCCCAATATTTTTACTTTCAAAAAGGATGGCCAGAGCGTTAAATCCTACTACTCCAAAATTGTGGGAGAGAAAAACTACAATGATGTGGTCAGCCACTTTTTTAATGCGGTTCCTTCACAGAAAACTGATGATTTTCCGGCTGACATGATGTTCAAAAGCCGGGAGAAGAGAAAGGATGTTCTGAAAAACTATACCTTCAAGGGCGGAATGCAGAGCGTTGCCAAGGCTATCTCTGCCAGGAGAGGATTAAACCTGTTTACCAGTCAGGATGTCAACTCAATTACCTTTGAGAATGGTTTGTATGTGATTAAAAGTGCAAATGGCGGGGAGTATTCTGCCAAAACGCTTGTGCTGGCAACGCCCTCTTCGGTTGCATCCAAACTTTTGCAGGCAACACATGCTGATATTGCGAGCCATCTTGGTCAGCTCAAAGCTGCGACGGTTGATTCTATCGGAGTGATTGTCCGCAAAGAGCATGTGAAACTCCAGCCAGTTGCGGCTATTATCTCTCCCAATGATATCTTTTATTCAATAGTCTCCCGCGATACCGTGCCCGATGATAACTATCGTGGTTTTTCTTTCCATTTCAAACCCGGCCTGGATGACAAGAGCAAACGAGCCAGAATTACCGAAGTGCTCGGTGTGACCTTTTCAAAGATAGAGCATACGGTCTCAAAAATCAATACGGTGCCTTCACTTCGGATGGGTCATCATCAGTGGCTTGAAAAGAGCAATACACTGCTGAAAGGGAAAAAAAATCTGCTCATCACCGGTAACTATTTTGGAGGTATGGCCATTGAGGATTGTGTGAGTCGGTCGAAGAGTGAATTCGAGAGGCTGAAAGGGTAGGCTGATCAAGCAACCGGAGAGACGATGACGTTATGGAATGCGCTTCAGGGGGTTTATCTGATACCCTCACTCATTGTACTCTTTGCCCTGCTGTTTTATTTTGGGGCAAATTCTCTCTTCGTTAAAATTATTGCGCGTCTTCGTTCAGCGATCAGGGGATTCACTATTCCGCTGGAGATTATGGCTTTGCCATTTCGCCTGCTTGTCTCCCTGATTGGGCTGGCTATTTGTGTCCACTATCTTCCG
>Ga0194060_10000350_pt1 | contig 33354 bp, 27 predicted proteins | sample SepL225m_MetaG_FD_163427 | JGI IMG/M metagenome (GOLD analysis project Ga0194060, IMG submission 163427) | Anoxic zone freshwater microbial communities from boreal shield lake in IISD Experimental Lakes Area, Ontario, Canada - Sep2016-L222-5m | ecosystem: Environmental > Aquatic > Freshwater >...
GGTAAACCACTTGTACCAGACCAGCCACTTGTGCCGCCACCGGATGTTACTGCCGCATAACCCGCCACTGCGGATGTGAATGTCAGTGTGAAATTATTTGTATCAACGAATGTCACTGTTGGATAGTCGTATCGCCCAACATAACTTATCCCACTGGTGTCAATTACTTCAACATTGACATACTTGATGCCCAGGTTGTGCGGTACATTCCATGTAGTTGCCGGTGCCACCTGGGTGAAAACAAATCCACCGCCAATTGATGCTGCACCACTTGTACCACTGAAACCACTGTAACCGCTTGTGCTTGCGCCTGATTGGCCACTATAACCGCTTAAACCCAAACCACTATAACCACTTATACCTACACCGGATGCGCCACTATAACCACTCGTACCAACACCGCTATATCCACTCGCACTTACTGAGCCCGGTAAACCACTTGTACCACTAAATCCGCTAATGCCGCCACCGGATGTAACTGCTGCATAACCCGCTACTGCGGATGTGAATGTTAAGCTAACTGTGTTTGTATCTACAAAAGTTACTGTCGGATAATCGTATCTTCCAGCAAAACTTATTCCTGTACTATCGATTACCTCTACATTAACATATCTAATGCCTAAATTATGTGTAACAATCCAAGTTATTGTAGGTACAGGTTGTACAAATACATATGCGCCTCCGATTGATGTTGCACCACTAATACCGCTAAATCCGCTTGTACCTATACCCGATTGACCGCTGTAACCACTTAAACCTGCACCAGAGATACCGCTAAATCCGCTTGTACCTATACCCGATTGACCGCTGTAACCACTTAAACCCAATCCGGAATAACCGCTGATACCGGACCAGCCACTTGTTCCGCTTGTACCGCTTGTACCGGCTATGCCGCTGTAACCGCTGAACCCGCTGGTACCGGCCACACCGATAAATCCACTATAGCCACTAAATCCACTATTACCTATATTATTTGTCCAGGTCTGCGGAATCCCTGGGCCGTTCGACGTTAATACCTGGCCAGGGAGTCCGCCATCACCTGCTACTGTGAGTTGTGCAGTTACATCTATCGTACCCTTAACTATTACATTAGCATCATAGGTAGATGGGTCGGCCGATTCAAAAATAACCTTACCGTCTTGTACTTTAATTATGTGAGCCATGTAATATCTACCATTTCATATATTTATCAGAAAGTTATCAATATGAATTTATTAATTTCATACAGGGTATTCAAAGAGTTAACCGTCTGAAAATACTTCTATGGGAGATATAAAATTAGACGTATATCTTGCTATGCGGTTAGTTATACGAATCTCTTCAATATTACCGACAATACTATTCTCACTATTACCACCTATATTAGTAATATTAATGTCTGACATATGCCAGGACGAATATATCGGTCCTGCCTTACCGTCTAAGAATACACGTATATTCGACCCAGCGCGAGTGGCTGCAAAATGATACAAAGTATTCAACGAAATTTCCGATGTCATACACTCGATTGTCGAGCCATTATACCAGCATAATACTGAATTTTTTCCCGTATTATAAATAAATAATCCGCAAGAACTATTTTGAGATATTAATATAGTACGTTCGCCGGCTTTTGGAAAGGACGAAATACTAAATGTTCCCTCTATCGTAAAATCTGTAAACTCCGGAATTGATACAACATATATTTGTAAATAATCTCCGATATTTTCTAAAAGAATAGAACTCTTACCAAATTTACTTGTTAATGTACTGTGATGTATATTGCCTTTTGCAACAATTTTTTTAGGTAGAAAACTGTTATCTTTAAATAAGATAGATCCGTCTGTATTATCAGAATGAATCAATAACTCCACATTTTGAAAATGCGGATCGGGTAATTTATCAGGATCAAGTAATGCTACTATTCGTTGTGCGGCTATATTTTTCGAATCTATAAATGATCGCGCTGACGACGCACCTAATGTAGAAATGATAGGCATTATGCGTACTTTGCTTGGTTTGCTAATATGGAAAATGTAGCCGGTGCAATCTTAATAATCGTGTAACTATAAACATCTATCGAATTTATATTACCTGCCGAAGGTGCGACTCCGCCCTGCCATTTAGGTACTACTGGTGCACCGTCTACCTGCAGTGCGGTATTATAATATGCAACACCACCTTGTGTTACAAGAAATGCTACTGTGATAGATTGGCCGACCGATAATGCTGTATTTAACGGTGTTCCAAAACTTGCCCTAAAATTAAGTACCCAATTAGTTAATGCATTAGCTGTATAATATAAAACTGATTGCGACGTCACATCATATGTAATGGTACCTGTTGCTTCTGTAGGTAGAACATTCACTACTTCTGCTGTATTAGTTAAAATCAGTGCAAGCGTGCTGGAATTACCTGTAAAAACTGCTGATATAGATGTGCCAAACGACCCCGAATAACCAGAACAGCCACTATACCCGCTTGTACCGGTGTTGTTCTGCCAAGTCTGCTTAACGCCCGGGCCGTTTGATGTTAATACTTGGCCCAGCAAACCTTGTTCGCCAGATATCTTTAATGCAGACCCTAAATTAATATATCCGTCACCTGACGCAGTGATGTCGAAATTTACACTATTATTTTGTGTTGTACTAGCACCAATAAAAACTGTTGTTTCGCCTATATCTACATTCCCGCCCTTTAAAAATAAAGTACCGTTATTATTCCTGCCTTTAATAACAAGCGACGAAGGATGAGAGGTAGGATCGGCCGCCTCGATAACGACAACCCCATCATAAACCTTAATTATTTGTGCCATATAGTTTACCTACCATTTCATATATTTATCATAAAGTTAATAAGATGTATCTCGAAAGATAAATACAATAGAACTTAAGGGTAGCAAATGAATTATCTACATCAGTACAATCTTCTTATAAAATCTGCACAACTAAATCCTGTGTCGGGATATACAGATAACCACCATATTATACCACGATCGTTGGGAGGTGCAGATGATATATCTAATCTTGTATTATTATCTGCAAAACAACATTTTGTAGCTCATCACTTGCTATATAAAATTCACAGAAACCGAGAAATGACAAATGCATTCTTTCTTATGTGTAATGTAAAGCGTGATGGCAAGAAATTCAAAATAACTGTAAAACAATATCAAATATTACGGGAAGAAAAACGTCAGTGTCAGAAGGATATTATGACCGGACAACCGTCCAGGGCCAAAGGAAAGAAATGGTCAGACGAATCTAAGGCTAAGTTGAGTGCTTCAATGACAGGTCATGGCAGGAGTAATGGTGGATCGGCAGGATTTAAAGGGTGGCATCATACTGAAGAAAACAAGCAGGCTATTAGCGAAAGAAGAAAGGGTATAGGTACACACTTCAAACCTCATTCTGAAGAAACAAAGAAAATGATGTCTGAAAATAGAAAAGGAAAGACCAAAATTCCGTGGACAGAAGAACGAAAAGCTGCCAGACGAGAGCAAATAGCTAAAAGAAATAGTCAAGAAAAAGCCCCGAAATAACGGGGCTTTTTATTCTTCAACGTACCTTGTATAGTACTAATCCGGTTTGAATTAGTAAAACTTGAGCGTACTCGAATTTATTCCTACCTTCGACAAGTAATCAGCTGCGTTACCGAAGCTGTTTGCTGTGTTAGTAAGTTCCAAATATCCATAACGTGTCATGAACGAAACCACTGGCTCGAAAGTCTGTGGATCCATAACTGGACCAACGCTCATCAATGGAATGTATGGGCAATAGTAAGCTGCTGCGTCTGTTTCTGTTGGGCCTTTATAGCCTAACAAGATTGCATCGCCATCGCTAGCATATTGGTTCACATAAACGCGCATTGTGCTATTCAATGTACCAACAAACTTTGTGTTTGTAGGAGCTTCGAATGTACCTTCTGTAGTACGAGCAAACGAAGAAGTTGTAGCAGACTGAAGAATTGTTAACGCTGTTGGCGAAACAACTGCCCAGTTAGCTGCGCCACGACGTGTGCGAGCAGCAATCAAGTTAGCTTGTTGGTTAATCATAACTGCAAGAGCAGCCATTTCGTCACCTACATATGTTGCTGTACCAGATACAGCGGCTTGATTGAATGTTGTTGGAGCGACAGGAACCAAGCTACCCAATTTGAATAACATTTCCTGATCGATTTCAACTGTGATTTCTTGTGCAAGAGCTTGCATGATTTCTGCTTCAATATCAATACCATGAATGGCATTAGCATCTTGTGCAGCTTCAAAAGTCCAACGAGCAGATAATCTACGTGTCTTCGCTTCCACTGTCTCTTTCAAGATTTGGATGCTTAACTTGTTACCTGGGATACCTTCCATACGTGCTGTAGCAGCAGCGGCAGGATCAGCAACAACTTCGTTACCCGAATATGCTTTAGCAATTTCGAATGGACCAAGTGCTTCTGTACCAGCTGTTACACCAGCTGCGCTGTTTGCATAGCGAACGCGCAATGTGTGGATTTGGCCTACTGGGCCAGTCATAGGCTGAACGCCCATGATTTCATTTGCAATAACAGTAGGCATGACACGTCGAATTAACGGTAGCATAACCTTGTTAAGTACGGCAATGTTACCTGCCTGTGTTGCGCCTGCTGTTGCCGATTCAGCCAAGTATCTACGAGTGTTTTCAAACACTACGTCCATAGATTGGCGACGGGTTCCTGTAAGGCCTTCTAAAAGGGCTTCTTTTGTTGCGCCCCAGTTTGATTCAAATAGCTTTGTTGCCATTATAAGTTTCTCCTAGATTACTTTCTAATTCCGGCTAAGGACAAAATTTTGTTTAATTCCGAAGATTCGCTCGAATCTTCTTCCTGAGTGACTCTCACTCTATTACCTGTATTAGCAGACAATGTTGCCTCGTTCAACTGTGGTTTTAACACCGCAGGTTTACGTTCAACAGCCTCATTCAGAACGCTTGGCAAATACTTATTGTACGCACCTTGCAAATTCTTTGTCTGTACTGATTCAAGCAATTCTTTCATTACTGACTTCTTGTCCTTAGACAATGGTGCAAGTAATTCGCTCATAACGCTCTGTCTTTCGACCATGTCTTGAGTGGCTTTCAATTTGCCATCTAATCTTTCCATAAGTCCACTGCTCTTTTTAACTGATTCAGTTAAGGATGCAATTTTCGTATTCTTAGACTCGACAACTTTTTGTAACTTCTTCAATTCTGTACCTTCATTGAGGTAAGATGTCATGAATTCAGCTGCTACGCTTTCAAAAATCTTGCGACCGAAATCGTTTTCACGGGCAACACGAATGTCATCCTTGAATTGACCAATTTCTGTACGCAGAGTCTTTTCAATGTTAGACTCAATAATTTGAGCGGCACGCTTAATAAACTGTGTTTTCGTTTCTTGTAGCTTCTGTTTACCTTCGGTAACCATCTTGACTTTCTGTTCTACTAGTGACTTCTTGTCTGCGCGGAACTCGCGAATTTCTTCGGCAAGTTGCTTCAACAGAAAGTTTTCTAATTTTCCAAAGTTTTCCTTCATTGCCTTCTTTTCGGCATAGAATTCTTTCATTTCTTTTGCTACAGCTTCTGTAATAAATTTGTTTAACATTCCTGTGTGTTCAACGATCTTGCCTTTATATGCAATTCGTTCTGCGATAAGTTTTCTCTTATCATCGGCGAATTCTTCGAGTTCAACGCGGACTTTGTCTGTTAAGAAACGATCCATCGATTCAACTAAATTACCCTTGTCGTGTTCAAACTTACGTGCAAATTCCTCACGGAGTGTTGCTGCAACTTCTTCACGAGCTTCGGTTAATCTAGATTCCCAAAGACCAATAATTTGGCCCCTAGTTTCTTCGGATAATCCAACGCTTTCGCTCAAGATCTCATCAATTTTTTTTGCCATCTTGAGTTCCCCTTAAATTTTTAACTCTTGAATAAATCTCTGAATGTCTTTAACAAGCTGTCTTTGAGCAGCGGCTTCTGTTAATGCTTCCCTTGCGGTCCCCATTATCCTCGAGCCACCCTTCATGTTATAAAGACTTTCATACACTGTCCTCGGAAATGCATTTGGAGCACTAGGTTGTGCAACGATGTCAACAGTGATAATTTCAAAATCCGAAACTGCACCGTCATCACCGACATTTCCTGAACCACGGGAAGATACCCCCAACTTTGCACCCGACTGTAACAATGTCTTTACAATGTTTCCCATCGGAGTTGGTACAATCTTCAACTTTCCGTATCCGTCTGCGCCATCTATCCACATTTCTGTAATAAGATGCGCCACACGATCTAAATTAATCGAAAGCTCTTCCGGATGGTCGAGCTCTCCCATAACTGATTGACCGCTACTTAATTTTTCCGTAATAGAATTAACCGCTCTGGCAATTTCTCTAGCAGGATAAACACGCTGGTTCTGGTTTCTTACGTCACCTTGGATAAAGATCCCTTTCATGCAAAGATCTTTACCACCAGTTTTATTATCTTCTTCAAGAAGTTGAACGTGTGCTTTGTCGAAGGACAAGTACTCGTACAGTTTATTGGCCATTTTTGATTTCATTCCTTACGCTGGTTTCTTAGTTAACGGGGATTTACTAAATCCGTCGCCTGCTACTTTGCCACCAGTATATTTGGCCGTTGTATCTGCTTTGATACCGACATTCTTTTGCTTAAGATTTACATTATCTGTAGGTGTCTTATCTGCAGCGGAATCGCCGTTATATTTGCCGTATTCGCCGCCTGTACCACCGTTACCACCAATTTTAGTTGGCTTTCCACCGTAGTCTTTTCTTGCAGGAATATTTGTGAAGGACGACTTGGTTTGTTCAGCACCTAATGGCGTGTCTTTACCTGTTCCAACTAATTTTGCTGTGCCGCGTTGGCCTGTATCAGCAACCTTGTTTAAGAACTTAGTTTCTTCGTCAACTTTCTTCTCTTTCTTTTTATCTTTTGCTTGTGGAGCAACTTCGAGTTTAGCAGCTTTCTTCTTTTCATACATAGTTGCTGTAACTTCGCCAACTACTTTTGTATTTCCAGATTGTCCACCAAAATCAGGCATCTCATCTGCAGGCTCTTCGTCGTCAAATGCTGGTTCGACTTCGTCATCTCCGCCGAATTCATCAGCCATATCGGCATGTTCCGGTTCTTGCATTTCTTCGCCCATAATTCTGTCAAAATCTGCACGCAGATCAGCAAGTTGGGATTCTAAATCTTCAATTCTTTCTTCTGTGGAGCCTTCGGCTTCGCCGTCTTCCACTTCTTCGTCGCCTTCTTCGTCGCCGAATCCGCTGTCGTCTTCTTCGCCGGCTTCGCCGTCGTTTTGTTCATCAGCATCTACCTCGTCTGTATCTGACGAAATTTCTTTAGTAAAATCATGATTTGGTTCGCCACCTACTTCATCGTCGGACTCTTCTTCTACTTGATTATCGTCTTCTTCATCAACAATACTTTCATAGATTACACGAGCTTTTTCTACAATGATTTGGTGGAGTAATTCGGCTGCTTGGTTAGAATCTTCGCTTAAAAGCAGATCCAGAACCTTTTCAAGCTTCTTTTGTTGTGACATGCCTAATCTCTCCTTAGTTAAATTAAAATAATTTCCAATACACTATTTATTGGTATTCTGTGTATTTAACTTAATGGATAAGAATATAGGTAGAAATGGCCTTAAAAGACAGCCTTTTTTTATTTTGTCTAGTGCAGACGTATTTAGCTTCGATTGATCGGAAATAAACTACTACTTTACATACCGCCCAGACCGCCGCCTTCAGGTTGAGCAGTTTGCCCATACATGCTAGGTAAGAAATCTACATGCTGTGCTTTTTCATATTTTTCTATATCTCTAGATTTTCTCAATTTTTGCAAATGATGTATGGTTAGACGAGGACGCCTTGTATCGTCCATTTTAGCTTGACCTGCTTCATCGTCTGCAGGATCGTAATATTCAAAAAGTAGTTCTTTCACGTTAATTTTGGGTGCCTCTTAGATAAATAGCTATATGAACTATTTATCTATTTATAATACAATCATTAATAAAGCATTGACTGAAGATAGACGGAAGAGAAAATTAAACGACCTAAAATACATGTATTATGAACGCCATCATATTATACCTAAATGTATTGGTGGTTTAAATAATAAAGAAAATTTGGTATTACTTACTGCTAGAGAACACTTTGTTATACACCAATTACTAATTAAAATATATCCTAGCAATCATAAACTTATATTTGCATTAAGGATGTTATGTAGAAATAATAATAAAAACCATATAAGAAATAATAAAGAATATCAGTGGATTAAACAAAAAATCGCAGAAGAACTATCTGCATCTCAAAAAGGTAAACCTAACAGAGGCAACAAATATACCAAAGGTCATACCATGACATTAGGCAGCAAAAACGGAATGTACGGTAAAACTCAGTCAGACGAAACTAAGAAGAAACAATCTGAAAGAGCATTAGAACGGTCTCCCGAATTCTATGATTTTGCAAGATTACCTAAAACAGACTCTCATAGAAAGAATTTAAGGAAAGCAAAACAGATTAGAAAATATATATTGACATCACCTGAAGGGGTAGAAACAGTATTCGATAGATGTCAAGATGCTAGTGATTATTCGGGCGTATCTTGTTCAGCATTAATAAAATTGGCAGGAAATAGATACGGATTCAACCACTGTAAAGGATGGAAGATTTCTATACTTCCTTTATAATTATTGACTACCAAAGCTATCTACTTCTGTGTCCGATACTCCTGCACCGCCGGGTGCTGCACCTGGTTCTGTTCCTTCTTCACCTTCAGGTGCCATATCATCTATGCCCGAACTTGTGATACCTACATCTGATAATCCGGACGGGGCGGAGCCGCCACCTTGTTGTTCGGGTGCAAATGTCTTAGTTAAACGACTGCGTTCTTCTTTCCACATACGTTCATTCTCTGCCATTTGTTCTTCTGTCCAAGCAAGATAAGTCTTTAATACAAATCTCTTTGATATAAACGGTACATCCATTAATGCAGTAAATGTATTAATACGAGCTGAGTCGAGTTCAAGTTGTCTATATTCCGAGAATGATTGCGGAGGAGTAAAGTCCAATTCAAACAAGCTGTTATCAATAGTTACACCACGGAACTTCAAATATAATTTGAATTCTAAATCTACGGGCTCTATAATCTGCTGTTGATATCTTGCAACAACCTTAGAAAATCTAAATTCTTGAATAAATGCTGTGCCGATTTTACCATCGCTCATAGCTGCTGTACCGTCTTCCGGCCCTGTTGGTAGGTAAGAACTTGGTACACCCAATGCTCTAAGCATTTTGTTATTGAAGTAACGCAAGTCGTCAATATCGCCAAGGTTTTCGCCGCCTGGCAATACTTCGACTTTAGATCCTCGACCTTCACTTGTTACAGCAAAGAAATAATCCTCTAAAATACTCATAGGATTGTAAGTTGAATCAATTACATTAGCGCCGCCGCCGGTTCTGCTAGGAATCCGCTTTTGTTGAACTTCATATCTAACACGTTCCAGATATTGTTGTGCTTTATTCGGCGGCATGGTACCGACGTCAATGAAGAACATGCGTCTTTCTGGTGCACGATGAATTCGATATATAAGAATAGCATCTTCAATTAATTCTTTTTGCTTATAAACTTTATATATTTGTTCTAAAATACTTAATCCGAAAGGCCATGCCGCATTCATACCGTCTGTTAAAGACATCTGTACAATATGTTCTGCATCTACCGCTGTGGCGCCGCCATCTTGATAGTTAGCAGAACCGGCTCCGCCATATCCGCCAGAAACATAATTCATGTTACCTTGCATAGGTGGAGAAAACACAATACTGTTAGACCCGAAAGATTCATTAGACATCTTATTAAGCTGATTAGTGCCTACTAAACTCTTCATATTAAGATCGATATCTTTAATGAAATAACTTTCTATCTTCTTACCGTCGCTTTCATTTACTATAACTTTTTCAACTTTAGCAGGATCTATCCAGTATAATTTATATGTTTCTGGATCTCGTAAAAAGAACTGATCCCCATAAACTAATACAGACCGGAACATTCTCCACAATCTGCGATTTATTTTATTTAGTTTGCACCATTGACTTAAAGATTTTTCTAATATTTGAATTTCTGATGGAGTAGGTTCATCGTTATATTTTATAATTAACGGTAGTTTTGTAATTTCGTCGGCTTCTGTACCAAAATCTGCAATAGTATCGATTGCTGCACTTATTTCGTGGTCATAATTCATCTGATCATATACAGCGTATCGTTGTAACCTATCAGGCGGACCGGAATATACTTCGGGCAACCAGTTATTATATTTGTCAGACGAAGTATAGGCAGATGTGCTATCCACAGATCGTTGTGCAACAGGTAGTACCGAATTAACGGGTTTAAAAAACTTTTTCCAGCTCATGTATTATCCTTTATTTCTTAAATGTATCATGCTTGTACTCTTGCATATTTAAGAATATCTTTATTAACAGATACCATATTATTTGTGCTTAACAATATTTGTTCTAATAAGGAACTCTGATAACCTAATGCAGTATTTATGCTAGAATCGGGTGTTGCCTTCTCATTCCCGGCACCGCTTGCTTTAGTTTGTTCTTTAGGCTGTGCCTGATCTGATGTTTCTTCAGTCTTTGTCGATACAGTTGAAGGGCTGTCTAATGTTGATGATTTAGGGCTACTTGTAGGACTTGCACCTGTTGTCGGTGTAGGTGTCGGTAATGATACAGATCCTATCCCTAATGCACCAAAAGCCAGTGCTTTTACTATATCTATGCCATTAATAGTCGCCACAATAGACTTCAGTGTATCTAATCCAGTGAAGGTATTTAATGATTCCGATAATGTACTTAATCCTGCGGATAATGAAATAAACGCATCTGCTGAAGTTTCTAATCCGGGTGCAAGAGAAGTTAACGATGTAGCTAAAATCTGAATTCCACCGCCTGCAACTCCTGCTGCCAATCCAAATGCCAATAATGCCATTGCACTTATGTCAGTTAATGCTGTTATACCGAGTGCAATACCTATTAAACTTTCCCCATCTATGTCGCCTAAAGTAACAAGACCGGCCGCTAATGCAGTTATTCCGGGTGCAGCAACTCCTGCTGCCAATCCAAATGCCAATAATGCCATTGCACTTATGTCAGTTAATGCTGTTATACCGAGTGCAATACTGGTTAAACTCTCACTGTCTAGATTCTCTAATGGTTCGAGCCCTGATGCTAATGCAGTTATTCCAGGTGCGGCAATGCCGGCTGCTAAACCAAATGCCAATAATGTCATTGCGCTTATGTTAGTTAATGCTGTTATTCCCATCGACACTCTTATAAGACTATTACCATCCACTAATGCTAAAGAAAATAAACCATATGCTAGTGACTGTATATCTAGCCCAACTTTTTTACCCACCATACCGAGTGCAAGCAGTCCTAATGCACTAACATTTGATAATCTATCTATCCCTAATGCAACTTTTATTAAATTCTTTCCATCAATTAATCCTAAAGAATATAATCCGTATGCCAATGACTGAATATCTAATCCTACTTTCTTACCTATCATACCTAATGCAAGTAAACCAATAGCATTCACACTAGATAATCCATTAATTCCCATTGCAACTGCAAATAAATTGAATCCGTCGATATCATCTAAAGGTGTAAGTCCTTCTGCTAATGATTTTATTCCAGGGCCTGCTGCTAATGCTGCAATCCCAAACCCAATTAATCTAATTTTTGCCACAGATGTTAATGCATCTAATCCTTCGGCAAGTTTTGATAAATTGGCGCCGGTCAGCGGTTCTAATATTGCAAGCCCTTGTGCTAATAATTTTATTCCGGGACCTGCCACTAATGCTGCGATTCCGAAAGCAAGTAAACCTGGGGCGCCTAATAATAAACCTACAGAAGCTAAGCCAGCTGCGGCACCTAATGCCATTAGCCCACCGGCAACACCGAGCATATCTGTAAAACCTATGCCAGCAAAAGCCTGCATGCCTTCGCCCATTAATTTAAGACCGTATCCTACTCCTATTATTCCGGGTGTAGCTATTAATGCTGCTGCACCTAATGCTAATAGTCCTGCAGACGCTATTAACATAAACGGCAATGCTACCGCCAAGGCGGCAGACATAATAGCAATTCCGGTACCCACTCCTACTAATCCTGCAAATCCTACACCCGATAATGCCGAAATAGATTCGCTCATCATCTTAAATGCTAAACTAATACCTAATAATCCGGGTGTTGCTAATAATGCGGCGGCGCCAATTGCTACTAAACCGAATGATCCTGCTATTAAAAACGGACTAGCAAAACTTAATGCTATACCAAATAATGTCAGTGACCCTGCTACAGCAAGTAAACTACCTGCACTAATTTCTAACAGTGATTTAAGTCCCCATGCAAGCAAAGCTATAGGAACTGCTGCGATTGCGGCTGCTACACCGAAAGCTGTTAAAGGTATTGCTGCTAATAGGAGAGCAGGAGAAATTGCTAATATAGATAATGCAAGGGCACCTAGTCCTAATGCAATACCTGCTATTTGTACACCACTTATATCACTTAAACCTTTAAGACCGGAAGCCAGTAGTGCAAGGCCCGGACCGGCAATCAGTGATGCGGCGCCTAATGCCAACAATCCTAAAGATCCTGCTATTAAGAATGGTGTAGCGAATGTTAACCCTATACCGAGTCCCACTAGTGCTGCTGTAATACCTAATATCTGCATACCATCAATATCTGATAAAGATTCTATACCTTTGCCTAACATTTCGAATCCTGAACCGATAGATTGTATACCGGCACCTAATAACCACAAAGATGCCCCCATTAATGCTAATGCTGCTGCGCCTAATACAATAGCAGCGGCACCCACACCACTACTCATTATTGCACCTAACCCTAATACCGCAAGTGTTAGTCCTACTATAGCCACCCCTGCTTTTGCTAAAGATTCCCACTCAACACTATTAAATTGTATTAATGCTTTGCTAAGAATCCATAATGATGCAGCAATCCCTGCCATTGCTAGTACACCTTTCAGTACTTGAGTAGAACCAAATGCTTTTATTCCGTTTGCTATACCTTTTAATATATCAGTAACGGCTTTGCCGGCGCCTTTCGCTATATCTGAAATACCTTTACCTAGAGTCGACAGGGCACTCGATTCCTTACCACCAGGTGCGGCTTTCATAAATTTGCCTTTCGCATCTCTTAATCTGCCACCTGAAGCTTTGCCTGCAAGTCCTTCTACAACATCTGAGCCGCCACCTTTCTTGGCGCCGCCTATTAATTTATTTGTGAAGAATCCTAATACTTTAGTAGCTGCTATTAAACTACTACCAAATATACTTAATCCTGCAACCGCAGCCACAACTACGGTGATAGCGCCTGCCCAAGCCAAAGCACCGTCCGGTAGTATCGATAATATTGCATCGATTGCACCATTTAAGATATTTAATCCTGCAGTTAGTATGTTTAACATACCTACTGTAGGTGCAAATGCTTTTTGTAGACTAGATAATAGTTTTTCCCATGCGGATGCAAGGCCTGCTCTTGCTTTATTGGTTTCTTTTAACTTTGCTAAGTCTTCTTCGCTTACTCGTACAGTTTCACGAGCAGTTTGTTGCAAACCGTTATATGTTTCTAGAGCTTTTTGTGCGTCACCTGCTAATTCGGGTATTTGACTATATAAATTAGCTTGTTTCTTACCGAATTCTATCTGAGCACGATTCTGTTCTTCGAACGTCTTCATTGCCTGTCTTGCAGATTCCGGGTCCATACCTTTCAGACTCTGCGTAAATGCCATTAATTTTTGTCCAAAGCCACCCTGGCCTATCTTTTGAAAACTAGAAAATGTCTGATTCAACGGCTTAATTTGGTCCGTCATCATCTTAAGCAATGTCTTGCCAAATTGTGCATCTTTGATAGAACTAATAAATTCTAATGTCGAATTTGCGGCAGCAGTACCTGTCTGCCCTTGTAATACGTTAGCATCTACACCTTTAGAAAGTGCAGCTAAATTCTTTAATATCTCAGACCGTTGCATTCCGGTTGCAAGAGATAATTTGTTTATATTACTAGCAAATCTTGTTAAATCATCTGCAGTTTCTTCAGCAGTCTTATGTGACGAATCAGATATACCTTGCTGTACTGTTAAATACTCTCCTAATAATTCTGCTGCTTCTTTGCTAGAATATCCAAATTCTGCAAGGCCTTTCGATGACATACCGACTGTTTTAGCAAACTTTCCCATACCAAATGCATTTATTGCAGTAGCAAAAGTTATCATAGATGCCGATAACTCTGTAAATCTAACACCTGTTAATGCCGTAAGTTGCTGTAATCCCTGAAAACCTGATGCTGCTCCATTTAATCCCGACACAGTGTTTATGCCTGCGGCATTCATCTTTGTGTAGGTATCTATATTAGATTCGAAAACTTTTCCTATCGCATTGCCTGCTACCTTCATTAATTCTAAAGATGCCATTAATGCAGGATAATTAGATCCCCATTCTTTCCAGCGTTTTCTTAGCTTATTATGTTCGTCATCGCTATCTTTCCAGAATTTTTTATCTTTCGGGTGTTGCTTACGCTCATCATCTAATATCTTAGATGCATCGTCCAGTGAATTTGAGAACCTCTTTGCATCTGCAGCACTTAATCCGCCTGCTCCTCCGGCAGACTTAACTAATTCCTTAAATGCGTTAGTTTGAAGCTTAAGAGTTTTATTTAATATCTCTTGAATCTTTTCCGATGTATCTTGAGTGGCCCATTCAGGCAGACTGCCCAGGGCCTTTTCAAATGCCCCGTCGGCTACACCAGTAATAAAGACAGAATTATCAGCCATAGTTTCGTTCGGTTAAGTACATAGATAAATAAGAGTAAACAACATTTGATACTATTTATCAATTAATTTAAGAGGATGAATTATGACACAATTACAACAACAGAATCCGTTAAAAGATTATTTTAGGCAATATAAATTATACATAAAATTGCCTAGCGGAACATCTTATTATGCGCCGGGTACAATAACCTTCTCCGCTACTAACGAAGTCGGTATTATGCCTATGACCGGGAAAGATGAACTGATTCTAAAGAATCCAGATGCTTTATTAAACGGTGAAGCTTTGGTCGAAGTCATTAAGAGTTGTGCTCCGGGAGTATCTAATCCTAGAGCATTGCTAACAAACGATATAGATGCAATTATTACAGCAATCAGATATGCCACATATAACGATGCACTAGAAACGGAATTAATTTGCCCTAGTTGCAATCATAAGAATTTATTTAAATTAGATTTGCAATATTCGTTAGATAATATGACTTATTTGGACACCGAGTATGCTGTAAATCTAGAGTCTGGGCTAAGTGTATTTGTTAAACCGTATGGTTTCCCTGATCTATTGAGAGGTCTACATGCACAGTTTGAACAAAGTAAACTAACAAGGGCTATCGAGAGTAAAGGTGTATCTGAGGACGAGAGATTAAAATTATTTGCTACGGCCTTTGCTGATTTATCCACCATTACATATGAATTAATGTTGAATTCAGTTGTTAGGGTAGTTGACGAGAGTAAGGGTGTTAATGTAACTGATAAGCAGTTTATTAAAGATTTTCTACAGAATATCGATAAGAAAACTAGCGATAGTATTTCTGACTTGATTAAAGAAATTAATCAAATCGGCATAAAAAGAACTTTTGTTGCCAAATGTGATCACTGTGGTCATGAGTGGGAAAGTGAAGTCGATTTTAATCCAGTAAATTTTTCATAAGGTCCTTAATTTTTTTACCATCCGATAAATTAAGTGACCTGATTAATTCTTATTCAAAAGATGCCCGATTACTCAAAGAACAGATTGCAGAAATATGTTCTTTTATGAAAGGTGGTATTGAATGGAATTCAGCATGGGGAATGAGTTTCGAAGATAGAGAGATTGCTATAAAAACAATCAACAAGAGATTAAAAGAGCAGAACCCTAATGCTAAAGAATACATGTAAGGAAATATTATGCAAAAGAAATCATATATACAAGATCTTAACATTCCAAAAGACGATGTGGAATGTTGGGATCGGTATCCCAAACATCATTGGGTGTATGATCTGTCTCGCCTACTAGATGCACAACATGTTAAATGGAGCCCGTTTAAAACAGATCTATTTCAACATAAAATGGTTAATATGGACTTGTTATCTATAAGCGATATCTCACTCGAACCCGCATATATTTATATAGAAGAATTAGAAGGCCTTAATGTAATAACAGAAGTATATATCTCGAAAGGAGAGATTAAACTACTAAGGCATTTCGATAAAGATAGTAAAGAAGAAATGGATACATTTATAGGTAATGTCGAATTACGTATCAATGCATTCATTTCTATGCATTTTCAAAAATTTTCCGGAATAATAACAGTGGAATCACTCAAAGGATATATCATAGCTATTTGCCTTCGTCCTTATTCAGAACTTACCACAGATATCAGTAACGATATACATAGACTTACTAAAAAAATATATAAAAAGACAGATTTAACTATCGAACGCCTTTCGACCTTTGTATCTGATTTACAATCTGTCGAAGTGTAGATAAGAGTCTTCGTTGTTCGTCACAATTCGAACATCTTCTTGCTTTTTCATTAATCTCGTCTCTTAGCGTAGTAAGATCTATCAATGACAAACTTTTATAATATCCCATCTGTCTATGTTTGATCCTTTCTTTATCTTTTGCTATCAAGGATTTCTCACTCATCTTACGAATTGCTTTAGGTTTATTTATTAATGCCGGTCTTGCGGTGCCACATTTATGTATACCTTTATATTTTTCTTTACTTCTGTCAGATACAGGCTTAGGATCGAGTGTTATAAGATTAGTTTTTTTAAAATTTCTATTAATTAATAGCGGATCCGAACGATTTTCGTATATTAACCTCTGTTCAACTTCGTATGCCCACCCTGGGGTGTCATACTCCGATAATATCTCATAGTTATAATTAGAGAAATCGGTAGATACAATAACAGAACTTGTGAAATAATGTACACCTAAATCTTCAAAAGATGGATATTCATTTGCATATCGATATCCAATATAGAATTGCTTTGTAATCTTATGTTCACATCTATATACATACGGTTTTATATTAGACATATCGTATTATATCATATAATGGTCTAAAGACCAAGTTTTATTGATACATTCGCTTCGTAAACTACGCTCTTTGTATCAATAAAACTATTCACTGCGTTCTTTAGAGACATAATAGATAAGATATATTTTGCCTGAATTTGCAGTCAGATTCTCGCTGTTGCCAGCAAGAAATAGAAACTTTGCCTGGTGCTCATAACCTATTAAGCATCTTAGGTATCTTTTATTATAATCGGTAATAGATGGAAGTTCTATTACGGTGGGCGGACAGCATTCTCCCAGCTACACTATTTCTCTCCCTTTACAGGGCTGTCGCAATACAATTCTAAACCTTACGGTACCCTTGTCGATAAACTTCAGGCTTGTATCCTTGTTGGTGTTCGTTAAACTCTTTTTCTACCAGTGCAAGATCTTTTTACTAACACGGATTCTTTCTTCCTACGTAAACATACTCCGGGATATGTCAAGGTGCATCCTAGTATCTGACGGCACAGCACAATCTGTACAGCCTCAAAGGATAAAGCGTCACGCTTCAGCAGAGCACTATAATATTATTTTGATTTATGATTTAAAAGACTTGGGTTTAAATTGTGTATATTGTGCTTGTGTTAAACCTATACGCTGATGTTCTTGTACGTTCACAGGGCGCGTCACTCCTGCTATCTATATAAATTTTGCTTGAACAGATTTTACTGTTACACTATTTTATCGTTAGTGATTCGGATCTAGACAGAATACTGATATTAAATATTCTGGTTTGCAGAAGTGATGAATTTACGCATTTCTTTGATACGTCGAAGCCAGCCCGCCAGAAACTTTTCTTGAGTGGGTTTATTTGCGACAATATCTCGGTAGAACTGCTCTCTGTTGTCACAGATTGCGTTACAGAGCACAAACTGGTCAGCTAAATTTGCTTTGCTTATTGTTATTGCCCCTATCTTACCGTCCTCAGTCACTAATAATGCTTTTTGTAGAAACTTACTTGCTCTACCTACACCGTGATTAATACACCCGTCTAAATGTAACACACCTACACGCCCCGAGAGTTTATCACATGCTCCTAATAGCCAATATTTTGTAAAATAAATTGCCTTTGCCTGAGACCATGTTAAATTTGTTATATCGGTATCTGGATTAGCATTTTTTGCTACACCAAATTTTGTTTCCCCGCCGGCGTCATCCGGATCATTAACATATCCCACTGCTTTGCGTTGTTGAGGGGTAGATATTAATCCTGCTTCGACATCTGGTGTCATTTTCCAAAATCCGCCTACCTCAAATGTCATAGTCTTATTTATTGCAAGTTCAAACGCATTCGTATATTCCATTATTTTATTTCCTTACACTTATCTCCGTGATATCTTTTAAAGTTGCCCGGATCCATGCTTTTGCCGCAATGTTGGCATACTAATTTGGGCAATGCCTTCTTTGAAATAGACATCTTCTTGCGTGTTTCGTGAGATGCAACTTTACCCGTATTAGGTGACGGTTTACCATACATCGGATTATCTTTTCCGCACATTCCCGGCTTTCCTTTATTATGTGCGGTCTGTCCTTTCCTGGATTTTGAAATTTTATCTTTAGTCTCTTGTGAATGGGGTATATTGCGGTTAAACGCCGGCTTACCTTTGTTGTGATGGAATTCTAACAGCGATTTACTCATTGCCTCGCTTGCTCTTCTACGAAGCCAGCCAAACAATTTATTATTTCTTTTAACTATGTTTGTACACGAAGTCATTAACATAGCAGCATATATTATTTTCTTATTTCCCGGGTAGATTTTTACTAATAATTGGTGTGCTACATAGTGCTCTTCCGGTGTTAGATATACTAAATTATCTGCCGAATTAAGACCTCCCATACATTTAGGGACAATGTGGTGTAATTCTTTGTATCCGTCTATTATTCTTACTCTTCCACGATCGACGATATTGTTATATATTTTTATATAATTCATTTTATTATTTATCTAAAGGTAAATATAATAAACAGGGATTTAATATGGCAACAGGCAAGGTTAATGGAAAAAATAAAGGCAATACGTTTGAACGCAAAATTGCAAATCAACTATCTGCAAGATTCAAAGAATTTTTAGGTATAGATACTGGATTTAGACGAAATTCGGATAGTGGTAGTTATTTTGGCGGCAAAAATGTATTCAGAGTTCAAAAACATGACTTAGATCATGCCATATTTGGAGATTTGATGTGCCCGTTAAATTTTAAATTCTCTGTAGAATGTAAGCACTATAAATCTGCACCGTCATTTCAATCTATCATCAATAAAGATGTATCACAATGGGACGGTTGGATTAAACAGGTAGAACAAGATTCTGCGAGTGCCGGAAAATTACCATTGCTTATAATAAAATATAATAATGTACCGGAATTTGTATTTGTTAAGAGTAAGTTAGAAATAGCCGATATATTTAAATATAAAGACTATTATGCTTATACGCTGTCTAATATGTTAGCATTAGATAATAAGATATTCTTCGATTAATAAATTATTTTCGACCTTTATTTAATATCGGGTAACTGCCTGTCTTTTCTTTAATGAAGTCTAGGTATATTACTTCCAAATCCTTATGAAATGAATGATATATAATTTCTTGTTGTTCGCCGCCAAAGATAGCTACTACACCACCCAATACCTCACACTTTTTAACCCAAAAAGAAACAGTGCTGCCATTATCTAAGTACGGTTGCAATGCAGTTCGTATATTTTGGTCAGTCTCATCACCCTGTATATATCTACCTAAGCGACCTTTTGTGCTGGCTGTAGGGTGTTTTTGTTCTGCGCTAGTTCGATAACCTAATAAATTACCTGTTTCACCTACTTTAAATATAATATCATCTACGGTAAGCATATAAAGCCAGCTCTTATGATTGGCAAACATGATATCTTCTATTATATCGATATACTTCCACTTTTTTTCAGTAGCTTCTATATTACATATATTGCATACTTTAGTAAAGCCGTCTGCCAGATAAGAATTTATATGAAGTGCTCTTGCACGCTCAATCTCTTTTTGTTCAATCTCTAATTGAATCTTTTCATTTAATAAAGCATTGATTAGTCGATCTATTTCTTCTATTCTTAGTGAGTCCACGTATTTTATCCCTTATAGTGCCAAGAAGTTCAGTGTAAGCTCTATATCAATAGAAAATCAAGTTATTCTTCTACTTCGTCTGCATTTTCTATGCTTGTAAACCCGTTTTCTTTAACAACCTTTAGCACATTTGTAATTCGACCGACTAATTCATCTCTGTGAGAAATTAAATAAATGTTTCTCTTATGATCTCTTGCCATCTTTTTCAGTATGGCTAATGCGGCTTCCACACCTGCCGAGTCTGTTCCATTATCTAATAGTTCGTCGATGAACAATAAATTAATCTTATCATTCATAGATTCGAAAACATCTCTAAATGCCCAGCTCAACGAAAGAATAAGACGTGTTCGCTCACCCCTGCTTAAATTGTCAAAGTCAAACTCTTTACCGTACATAGCAATTTCGACCTCTAAGTCTGATTTAAACTTGACTGAGTGGGGCAATCCAATATTTGTAAGGTAATAAGATAATCTATGATTTAAGTATGTAAGATTTTGATCGATTATTTTCTTACGAATAAAACTATCCTTGCTCACCAACAACTTCAATAAGAAGTCTTGGTGATCTCGTAAACTTACTAACTCATTCATTTTCGTAAAATCTATCGTCTGCAAGCCATCTTTTCTTAAAGATTCTATCTGATCTACATACGGATTGATAGTTGCTAATTCGCTTTCTAAGCTATTACCTAACGTACTGAGCGTAGTTTTATGATTATATGCTTCGTCTACCGTATTATAGAACGTATCTTTTAACGTAGGAATGATAGATTTTACAGAAGTCGCTAGTGTTGCTACTTCTTCTTTCTTTAATTTCTTATCTGCAAGGGTCTTATGTTCATCCGCTTGGCGCGTGACATACTCATTATGCACTTGCTCGTGGGTATCTTTATCCATTTCCTGGCTACAGGTAGGACAAATCTTTTCTACAGAGGATGACAACATTCGGTCTAGTCTGGCAAGGGATTTTGTAGATTCTAAGACATCTTTTTCTAAAGTTGTTAATTCTCTAGTTAACGACCTGTACTCAGCAGTTAAATCTTCTACTTCTTTCTTAGACCTATGAAGAACAATTTCTTCGTCTATATCTACAGACATTAGTTGAAGTATAGATGCTTGAAGATTGCTTATTCTTTCATTTTTACTTTCATCCCATGCAAGCGACTTCGTCTCGAGCCCGAGAATATTTTGATTAATTCTCGTATTCGCCGCCGTTGTCGCAGCGATCCGAAACTCTTCTTCCTTAATTTCATCTTTTGTAACCTTAGATTCTTCTTTTAACTTTTCGGCCTTTTCTGACAGCTTTGTTATACCGAGTAATTGTTCGATAATAACACGCTGTTCATTTGTCTTCAGTGCTAAAAAAGGCTCCACATAAGTATTTAGAGCAAGAACATGTCGAAACATATCGTGTGTTATACCGACTGTCCTTACAATCTGTTCTTGTGTATTACGACCTTCACCCTGAGATTCGTCTATATCTTTTGATTTATCCGCATCATCTTCTGGTAATTCTTTACCATCTTCAATGAACTTAAATATATTAGGGCGTCTACCTCGATTAATAGTAAATCCTTTACCGTTTATGTCAAACGTTAGTGTAACTAACATATTTTTCGAATTTGTTACATTTATAAGATTGTCTTTTCTTATGTTTGTTAATGCTGTGCCATATAATGCATAACTTAATGCATTTACGATAGCCGATTTACCTACACCATTTCTGTTATCATTCCCGCCTAAATCGAGATTTTCTCCAAGAACCAACACTAATTCATCTCGACCAAATTCGACGTGCTGTGTTATATTTCCGACAGAAAGAAAGTTTTTTATTGTTAGTTTTTTAATAGTTAACATATTTTATTTTTGCAATTAGTGAAATGCCACCTCTTCATAGATATGCCAGACCCCATTTTGCCACAATGCGGGCATATTTTTTCTTGTTTATTATAATCTTTTAATTTTTGTTTCATTTCTTCAGATTTTTTAACACCAGACATAGTATTACTTACTTTTTGTTTCATTTCGATAGTCCATACATGCGGTGTAATGCCCTTTTTTGAATTAGATATATTGAGTTTAGTTTGATCAGACAATGGACCACGTTCTTGAGAACGTTCCTTATGTAGTTCGGATGCTCGTTCTTCTCCAAATAACGATTCCCAGGATCGGCCCATCCTTGCAGCACTTAAATTATCTTTATGTGTTTGTGTAAATTTCTTACCTTTTTTCGATATACTTATTTTTTTACGTGTTTCCGGTGGCATACCGTGTTCTTTTACAAAGACAGATATTTTTCTTTTCATCGCGCCATAAATTTTATTATTCTTTATATATTTTCCACTACCTATCATAATTTGTATAGACAGATATAAGTAATATATGTCGGGGTGTAATTTTATAAGGAGTAAGTGTGCTAAAAAATGTTCCTCGGGTGTGAGCAATATCATATTATTATCTGTATTATCTCCTCCCATGCATCTCGGTAATATATGATGATTTTCGTAGTATATACCATCGGTCTTCTCAGTATATCTTGTTAAAGATGCGGTTTGAGCTTTTTTGATTAAGGAGTCGTAGATTTTTATATAGTTCATAACTTATTTATCATCTTATCCTTATTAATATAACTATTACGATAATTACAACCTGTCATATATTTCGATTAATTTAGCACTCTCGAAAGATCCGCCTACAATACTTAATAATTGTTCTACAACAATAGTATCGACAGTCTTCATAGTAATATCTGTTTCGGCTATTACAGTACTCTCATCCTGATTACGAATAAGTTTAAATTCTCTTATATCATATTGATCTAAAAATATTTCTCTTAAAGATGTAGCTTCCTCATACGTAATATCGACGTCTAGTACCACTTGTAAGTGTGTTTTTGGAATAAGATAGATATCTGGATTAGCTAATAAAGATGATAAACTAATATTAATGAAGCGAGGCCCATTTGTATAGTTTATATATTCGGGTTCGCCATCCCATTCCATATACATCGCACCACGGTCGAAGTCCCAGACGTCCGAGAAATTATGCCCAAACGGATTACCTATGTAATTTACATTACCTTTGGTTTGTCGCAAATGAAAGTGCCCCGAAAACACATAATCTTGATGATCAAAGTGTGTTGCATTAAGCATACCGTGATCCGGCATATCTATCATAGCATTCATTTTAAATCCGGGCAATTCCAGATGTCCGAACAAATATTTTGTTTTTATCTCGGCAACTTCTTTCCACTCGTCTTCTACAAGCCACGGTATTAATGCAACATCGCCAATAATCGTCGGTTCGTCTATTAATACAATATTAGGAAAAAGAGAGGCAAACTTAGACGAAGTTACCGATCTGTTTTCTCTAAAATATAAATCGTGATTACCGACTATAAAATACGTCTTATCAAAGCTATTATTCAATATATGCATTGCATCTATCATATAGCCCTGTGTTTGTGCATTGATACTGTTCCGATGGTGATGGAAATCACCCATGAAGATACAAGTCTCTGCACCTTTACTTTTAGCAGTTTCTACAAGCCAGCGAAGAAAGCCTATGCAATCTTCGTTGTGTTCTTTAGAGTTATGTCTTAGCCCAAAGTGAATGTCAGTGAATACAACACATTTTTTAAATAAATTATTCTGCATCTGACTTATGCAATTCTTGAGCGTCTTCTCTCAATTGCCTGATTTCTGATTCAATTTCTAATTGTCTTGTAAAGCTAGGGTTTGCTCCGCTATCTATCAATAAGTCATCACGTAGGTCTTGATTTTTCTTTTCTAAATTAAGAATACGTGTAAAACTATTCTGTAAAGACTGGGTATAATAAGAGAACGGGTTATCACTTCTTTTTTCGTCAAACTGTAGACCCATTTGTGCTAATTGTAAAAGTGCCTGGCCTTTCATCTCATCAATATATGTGTTGCCGGTTAGGTATACAGTATTATTTCTCCTTGCAACAAATGACCCGAATTCCGTCTCCGGGCACCACACTTGTCCCGAATAGTCCTCGGTAGGACTATTCGGGTGATGTAGTTTTCCATTACCTAACTGGGTTATTCCGTCTTTTCCAGTATTAAGCCCACCATTAAACTTTATGCAAGACCCGTTTGTAATGTTCTTTTTAGATGAAAAGATATTTAAGGTATAGTAATTAGTTAATTTACCATACGAAATTTTTTCTATATAATGTGCATTACTCCTCCGTCCTAATATAGCACAGAGTGCCTGGACACAATCGATGTGATCTTTATTCTTCTGAACATATCTTAAATTCTGTTTATCGGACCCTGTTCTCCATCCATCGCCGTCAATTAATGTGTTTAGAAAAATCCAACGTTGTCTTTTCGATAAATCTGCAATTACATCCATAAATTCGTTCTTATTAGGCAATAAAGAAAATACCTCTTTTGAATTTTTTCTACTAATACGGAATACTATATTATTTCCTTTATGAATTTTTTCACTAAATACGTAACCTAATTGTCTGATACACTTGCGAATTCTGTCAGCATGATCGCCTTCATTCTGATAGATAGAGATATCTCTTAACGAACCATTCTTATCGAATTGATAGCATCCCTCTGTTACTACCCACGCCATGAGTTCGACTAAATCATCTTTATAAATTTCCGTCGTATCATTAACTGCATCGGCCAGCATTAAAACTTTATCTGATTGTTTTAATAATTCTATAGGTACCAAGCCCCTTTCAGTGACAATTTTATGATTGGGCGTAATAAGACTATCAAATCCTTGTTGTGTCAGTCGATGCATCTTCCCGTTGAAATCTCCTCTATAGATAGATCTTATAGATGACCACGCAAGTGATTCTCCATCGAATGACAAAATAGTATCTGTATCTGCAATCTCGTTTATAGTTAGCCAACCACGTTTAGTTAATGCTTCTGTCTCCGAATCCACACAATATCCTCGCCAGTTGCCTCGCTGTCCATACTTATTAACCATAAGGATGAACATCTTGGCTAGCTTATTTGTGATAGAACCGCGCTCTAAATTAAATTTGCCTGCTTTTGAGTGCGATCTCCCCACTTCTTTGGCAATGCCTTGTTCTGTGATATAATGCTTGAACGGTGCAAAATTTAATTTTATGTGATTATCTGCCTGACTCTTAGGATTTTTCTTTCTGCCCGGTGCGAGTGGAATATGCTCATATGTCAATACTCTGTATACCAAGTCATCAACAGGAATTGTATCTGGCTTAATTTTATATTCTGCTAATCTGGGACGTTCTGTTCTTGAAGTATTATTTGCTAATGCTTCGGCAAATGCTGCCGCTGCGATCCTAGATGCCCTTACAGCTTTAGCCTTATCTTGAGTTTCGCTTAAGAATATCTCGTCGAGTTCGTCAACAATAATATCGTAGTCGCTGTATTTCTGATCTGAATATTCGCAAAAAGTATTCTTACTTTGATGAATTTCTTTTAGCATGTCTTTATTATTTAAGTAGTTAATTTTCTTAACTGGAAATACTGATGTAGTCTGCACCACAGGTGTTTCATCTTCATCGTCGAAATCTATAGAACCAATCATATTTTCTCCTAAATCAGGGTTTTATACAGTATAGCAAAAGAGCTTCGCTGTGTCAAGGGTTCCACTATTAACATGTCTGTTTATAACCTTGATAAATAAGCAAGTTAGGAGAATAAATCAATGGGACAACAAGATCAGCGTGCGCGTCTACAGCCAAAATCTTTGCAAAACGAAGATATACTTGGCCCACGAGATCCGTCAAATATTTTATTTCCGTTATGGTCAACACGTGGTGTTCTATTTCCATATACTCCTTCTGTTGCTACAGGAAACGTTGTGGAGTACGATCCTACTAGCTTTATTCATTCTAACTACGGTTATAATGCATATGTCAGATCTTATCCTAAACCGATAAGCATTTCTGCAGAATTTACCGCACAGTCAAATAATGAAGCACTATATTTATTATCAGTGATACATTTCTTCCGGTCCGTTACGAAAATGTATTTCGGCATTAATCCTTATAATAAGGCAGGAACACCTCCTCCGGTCCTTATATTTAATTATTTAGGGGATTATCAATTTAATAATGTACCAGTAATCGTTAAGAATTTTGAATATACATATCCTGCAGATATAGATTATGTGCCAGTTAATACAGTGGATAATCTTGCATATTCCGGCGGCATGGGAGTAAGTTTACCTGCCGGCAAAAATGGAGGTTATACTTGGGTTCCCACACATTTAACAGTACAACTAGATTTAGACACACAATACATACCTATCAAACTTAGAAACGAGTTTAACCTAGACGAATTTAGGCAAGGTAAATTAATTAATAAGGGGTATATCTAATGGCACAAAATTCTAAAGATACGAGTCAATACACATCTACACCGATCAGAGATTGGTATTTAGATATATGGGAACCTAGATCAGTTTCTAAAAATGATTATGATGCAATATTAATAATACCGCCTGAATTTAATCAGAGACCTGACTTATTAAGTCAACAAGAATATGGTACACCCAAACTATGGTGGGTATTTTGTTTAAGAAATCCTGATTTAATTATAGACCCCATTAATGATTTTGTTGCAGGATTAGAAATTTATGTACCGAATAATATACTAAAACAATAATATGCCAAAAGATTTTATGGCGCCTGTGCCTGACAAACAGACTTATGTAGTTAATGGTCAGGTAGTAGATAAAGCCACATACGATAAGAATAAGGCAGCAATCGATCAGTCAATTGCTGGTATCAACAGCGGTGTTAGTACAACACCACCTGTGGTCAACAAAACGACTACTTCACCTATGGCAACTGTGGTCAATAACGGAGCGGTAACAAATCCGCAAAAATCTACGTTTAATTCTGCAAAAGATTCCCAAGCTTCGTATGATAATGGTAGCGCATATGCTAATACTGGCATGCGCGAGCAGGTTACTCTTGCATTCAGTCCAAATATGTTAGATAATTATGACGTATATACATATCATTGGAAACTTTTCATGGTACCGCTGGCACTTGCATCCAGCGGTGCAGTATTAGATCCGGCAGTACAGACAATAATTGCTGAAAGTGGTGTATCAGACTTAACAATAGATAAGGTAGAGGTACAGTGTATTTGTACACCTTCTGTGGAAAGTGGGTCCGGTACAATGACGCATGTTAAGTTTGAAATTGTTGAACCTTCAGGCGCAGGATTAATAGATAAAATGTTTTACCAATCTGTGGCATTAGGAATAGGTAGTTGGACAGTTAATCCGTATTATTTACAATTAGAATTTAGGGGTAGAGATCCGAATACAGAAGAGACAATAATTAATGGCGGCCCAACAGGTTTAGGATCATTAAAATGGGTATGGCCTATAAGATTAGGGACTGCAAAAGCTAATGTAACTACAGTTGGCACAAGGTATGAATTTGAAGCAACATTGTACGACGAACAAGCACAGGCAAATTCTAATTTTGCATTAATGCAGAATGTTGTATTAAATAATTTAACAACATTTGGTAGTGCAATGCAAGAATTAGAAGATAAATTAAATGCTGACCAATATGAGAAGTTAATAGATAATTATAGTATTCCTGATACATATAAGATTGTTGTAGATAGCGAGTTAAAGAAAGTGTTATTGGTAAATCCAAATCATACTAAAAGTACATCTCGAAATTCGGATTATAAAGACTTGTCTAAGAAGACAGCCCAGTTTAACGCCGGTACAGGAATAGATAAGGTTGTCGACGGCTTGCTAGGTAGTACATCAGAATTTCAGGAAGATGTGCAAGGGTCAGATACACCAGATTCTAAACCAAAATCTATTAATGCTGAAAAAAGTCAAATGAAGAAATTGTGGAGAGTTATTACCGAAACTAAACCAATTGCATTCGATGCGCTAAGACAAGATAATGCTAATGCATTCACAATCTTTATTGTAAAATATGATATAGGTGTATTAGATGCTACCCCTGCTCAAACAGGGCAGACTCCCGAGACAAAACCTGCAGAAAAGAAAAGATGGGACGAATATGTCAAGAAGAAGATACTTAATAAAAGATATAATTATATATTCACGGGATTAAATGACCAAGTAATAACATTAGACCTTAACATGGATTATGCCTTTGCTGCTGCTTTATCTAGATTCGGTGGTATCTATTTTGATAGTGGTACATCAACTAAAGGTATATCTCAACAAGATAATGCAGCGAATGAAAAAAAGGCATCCGAACAAGTAAGACAAACACTTCGATTTATAAATAATGCAAGTCCCGGCACTAATCCTGATGCAAAAATAGCCGAAGCTAAGAAGTCAATTGCTAATTCTAAGATAGATGACACATTAAAAGCCAAGTATACGGTAATATTAGATAATGCTAAACCTGCACAAAGGAAAGCCCTTACTGCTAAGGCTCAAGTAACAGGTGGAATGGATGCTAGTGGTAAATTTGATACATCGATAGCAAATGCAACCAAAATATCATTAGCACCAGCCACGACAGCAGGCCTTACGTTTGTTTCAGATGTTAATATTAATTCGCCTGCGGCAAAACAAGCAAAATCACAATCGGAGTCTATCAGAAAGGGTAAGTTACGTCCAGTTCCTTATAAAGAAGTACCACAAGAGAGTAACTTTAATGGTATAGATCCTAATAGCGATGCTGGCCGAGCAAGAACATCCAGTATGTTTGCTTCGGCATTATATTCGGGTGGTCCCGAAGGTAGTATGCAACATATAAAACTGACGATTAAAGGAGACCCGTTTTGGTTATTTCCTAGGAGTTTAGCTACAGATGTAAAAGTTCTGCCTTATAAATCTAACATGTCCGAAGCCGATGCTATAAAAGATATAAAGAGTGCTCATATTACACAGCCGGATTCAGTTAATATATTTGGTACAGATAATTTCATTGTTGTCAGATTTAGAACTCCCAGAGTATATAATGATTCCACTGGATTATCGGACCCGATTGATGCATTCACTGAGATAGAAACATTTAGTGGAGTATATAAAGTAGTCAGAGCTATTAGTAAATTTGAGGTAGGTAGATTTATACAAGAATTAGAATGTATAATAGACCCTGTTATAGACTTACAGAACTTCTTAGCAGAGATGGATGCAGCAACTAAAAAACCCGATGTTGAATTATACCCGACAAATATGCCCGCATCGTCTACAAAAACTCAACGATTAACTAGCACCTCGGCACCAGCCGGTGCCATAAATACCTTACGTGATACAAAGGGTAATGTTAAATAAAAAATAAAATACTGGATAAAAATGGCATATTTAAATACTACCGCTAGAACAACAAAACCGATAACTAATAGCTCGTTCCAAGCTGCTGGTCGTTCGGCATCTTTATACGGTGTCTATTTAGGATTTATTAAAGATACAACCGATGTTCAAAGAAATGGTCGATTAAAAGTATGGATTCCTGAATTTGGTTCGGCGCCCGATAATTCCGAAGGATGGATTCCTGTTAATTATTGCTCGCCGTTTGCAGGTGCAACAAATGTAGATACAATAAGCCAAACAGATACTCATACTTTTGATAAAACACAGACATCATATGGCATGTGGATGATACCACCGGATATTAATAATGAAGTATTAATAATGTTTATCAATGGCGATTCTTCCAGGGGTGTATGGATAGGTTGTTTATATAATCAATATATGAATAATATGGTACCCGGTATGGCGGCCGATAGTAAGAATTGGGAGTATCCCGGTAAAGTTATACCTGTGGCAGAATATAATAAATGGGATGAAGTAGATATTCCGGATCGAGCAAGTAAACCTTACGAAAAGACAAAGTTTAAAGGTGTGGGAAATCAAGGATTAATTAATGATAGGTCGCGTGGGACGACAACATCTAGCGCCAGGAGAGAGGCACCGAGTAGAGTATTTGGTATAATTACGCCCGGCCCTCTTGTCGATAATAATACGACGTCGGATAAATTTAGAAGAAAAGGTGGGTCGTCATTTATTATGGACGACGGCGATGGAACAGAATATGTAGAATTAGCAACTAAGACTGGTGCAAAAATTCGCTTAGATGAAACAAACGGGTTTGCTTATATAATCAATCGCGACGGCACTTCGTGGATTCAAATGGATCAAAAAGGTAATATCGATATATTCGGGGCAGGCGATGTGTCCGTTCGTGCCCAGAGAGACTTTAATGTTCGTGCAGACAGAAATGTTAATATAGAGGCGGGCCAAAATATATTCATGAAGGCTGCTAAAGATACTGTGCAGGAAACTACTGTATTCACATATGATGTGAATAATATTCCCAAAACAAAAACAATACCCGTATGGAATTATAAAGGTGAGGGCCAGGGCCAGGGCGGTAATATCGTTATGCAGGCCCTGAATAATTGGCATAGCACGACAGAAAATAATGCATTCTTAACAGTTAAAAATAATAACATGGACATCGATATTGGCAATGCATTTAGTCTTACCACTATAGCTGCCGGTCAAGATTATAATGCTAAATTAGGTATTAAAATGTCCACACAAGCTTCGATAGACTTAGTTGCAACAAATAATATCAGGGTAGGTGCAAACGGCGGTATATCGGTAGTGGGTATGGGAGACGTTGTGTTATGCACGAGTTCGAATTTAAGTCTAAATTCTGTAGGTAATATGGTAGAGACAGCAGGCGGCGAAATGTCACTCTATGCTACCGAACTTATCATAGGTATGCATGTTGATGCTCCTAGTATAAATGCACCTGTGATGACATCTAATTCTGTATGTGATGATCCCGATGGAGGCGGTGGCGGAACAACAGGTCCACTGGGCGGTGGCGCAGGCCCTGTTCCGGCCCCGTTAAGTCCACTTGTTGCAGAACCTGCCATGACATCCGGGCTGGCAAAACCTGCAGAAATAAAAGAACTTGTTGAGAAAATTAATATTCTTGCAACATGGGTGCCCACAGTAACATATCCTAAATGGAAACAAAATACAGCATATAAATCAGGTGATCTTGTTACATATAACAATATTATCTACATATGTAATGCGGGTGGTGCACCAGCATCAATAACATTCGATTCTGCAAAATGGACTATTCTTATACCTGAAGATAAATTCAAGAGAAAATCCGAATCATTAGAAACAACACTTTCTAGATTACCGACATATGAGCCGTGTCCGGAACACGAAAACTTTAGTTTCGGATCTATTGGTGGTTATGAACCTAAACAAACCGAAGCAGCAAAAACGTATAGTGGATCGGGTGGAGCCGGCGGCGGCGCAACAACATCTCCTGCGCCGAATACGACCCCGGGTGCCAATAACAAAGATATTGCACCTGTACCTGCAGACGATAGTGTTTTAACTAAAGACTTTAATATGGCAGCATATCAGTGTGAACTGAAGATAAATGAGGGCGTTAAATATGTCTCATATAAAGATACAAAAGGTTTACCTACAGGTGGGATAGGTCACTTATTAAGAACGAACGAAATATCACAATATCCTGTTCCTACCACAATATCTGAAGCACAAGTCAATACATGGTTTCAACAAGATGCACCTGTTTCTATCAGTGGTGCACAAAGATTGTTGGGTATGGATTGTTGGTCAGGCTTGTCGGATATTAGAAAACGTGCGTGTGCAGACTTATGTTACAACATGGGTGAAGGCGGTCTGAGTAAATTTAAGAGTTTCTTAGCGGCCATGAAGGGTGGAAATTTCGACGAGGCAGGCTCACAATTAAAGAGTTCTGCATGGTTTGGACAGGTAGGACAACGCGGGCCGAGAATTATAACAATGATAGTACAAAATGTCGATACCAACGGGTGCGACAAAAAGTTTGCAGGATAATATATGGGATGTAAAGCACCAACAGTGGTAGTAGGCGGAGTAACTATGTCGACAAGTGATGCTGAAAATGCACAAGCGATGTTAGAAGAATTAGGCGGCGATAATGGTGACCCTACCTTTGATGAATATAATAGCAACATTGCAGGTGGTAATAATTCAAACGGTGCTAATGGTGTTCAGGTAGGAAATCCGTCGACACAAACATCATTACCCGGGCCTAATACGACTCCACCACTTGCAGCCGATGATAAGATTCCACCTAATACCCCCGGTAAACCTGTCGATCCTGTTACAGGTCCCTGGACGTATGACGACCAATTAAGTCCTAATTTCAAGATTAGAGATTTTACTATAAATGCGTTCTTTCCAAATCAGCTTATTGCTTTTGCAGGTCTTACAGAACTCGACAGAATCACTAATCTAAAGGCGTTATCAGTTAATGTAGCAGAACCACTTTTAGCTAAATTCGGTAAATTTAGAATAAATTCTTCTATAAGAAATCAGGAAACTTGCCCGGGCCCTAATCACAGTCAACATACACTCGGGATGGCCATGGATATACAATTTTCAGGATGGAGTCTGGACAAATATTGGGAAAATGCACCTTGGATTAGGGATAATATTCCATACGATCAGATGATATATGAATATAGCGATAAGTCAGGTTCTGTATGGTATCACCTAAGTTATAACAGTGCCGGAAATCGTAAACCGGGCGATCCGTTAAAAGTTATGACAATGTGGCACAATAAATATGATCACGGCGGGCTAAAAAGGTACGCATAAATCCTACAATAAATGCGTATATAATTTTCTTGATAAATAACAGAAAGAGAATTATATGGCATCAAACCAACGCGGATTAGTTCAGAGAAATATTATAACAAGGAAGCCTTACTTTGTTGGATTTAACACGGTAGGACAACCTAGTCCCCCATATTCTTTAACGAATATCGAATTAGTAAAGAGAGACATATTAAATCAGTTTGCTACTCCGGTAGGATCTAGGGTAATGTTGCCCGGCTTCGGTACAAATATATACAATTATTTGTTCGATCCCTTCGACGAATATACAAAGAACGCTATCATCGAAGATGCTGTAAGAGTAGTGCAATCTGACCCGCGTGTCCAGTTTGTATCAATAGATGTTTTTCAAAAGGATCAAGCATTAACAGTTGCATTAGTTTTATTATTTGTTCCAGAATCTATAACAGATAATCTATTTGTATCCTT
>Ga0194060_10000351_pt1 | contig 33331 bp, 24 predicted proteins | sample SepL225m_MetaG_FD_163427 | JGI IMG/M metagenome (GOLD analysis project Ga0194060, IMG submission 163427) | Anoxic zone freshwater microbial communities from boreal shield lake in IISD Experimental Lakes Area, Ontario, Canada - Sep2016-L222-5m | ecosystem: Environmental > Aquatic > Freshwater >...
AAACCGCAGTATGGTGAAGTTATTGCCGTAGGTGCAGGTAAAGTTGCTGATAGCGGTCAACTGCTTGAAATGCAGGTGAAGGCTGGCGACAAAGTGCTTTATGGTAAATATTCCGGCACCGAAGTGAGCGTGGAAGGTGAGGATTACCTCATCATGCGTGAGTCGGATATTTTCGCCATTCTTTAATGTCACTAACATTTTAAAACCTTATTGGAGGAAAACATAACGATGACTACAAAAGATATTCTGTATGATACTGAAGCCAGAGCGAGGCTTAAAGTTGGTGTCGATAAACTGGCCAACGCTGTTAAAGTTACCCTCGGACCTGCCGGACGTAACGTTCTGATCGACAAAAAATTTGGTGCACCGACCTCAACCAAGGACGGCGTGACCGTTGCAAAAGAGATCGAACTTGCTGATCCTGTTGAGAACATGGGTGCTCAGATGGTGCGCGAAGTTGCATCCAAAACCAGCGATGTTGCTGGCGACGGAACAACCACAGCCACAGTGCTTGCCCAGGCAATTTACCGTGAAGGTTTGAAGAACGTCACCGCTGGTGCTCGTCCGATTGACCTGAAAAGAGGTATCGACCGTGCGGTGAAAGAGGTTGTTCAGGAGTTGAGAAACATCAGCCGCAGCATCTCCGGTAAAAAAGAGATTGCCCAGGTTGGAACCATCTCTGCAAACAACGATCCTGAAATCGGTGAACTGATTGCCGAAGCGATGGAGAAGGTTGGAAAAGATGGTGTCATCACCGTTGAAGAAGCAAAGGGAATGGAGACCGAGCTGAAGGTTGTTGAGGGTATGCAGTTTGACCGTGGCTACCTCTCGCCTTATTTCGTGACCAACTCCGAGACGATGGAAGCTGAGCTTGAAGATCCGCTGATTCTGATCCACGACAAGAAGATCAGCAACATGAAGGAGCTGCTCCCGATTCTTGAAAAATCAGCACAGTCTGGTCGTCCTCTTCTGATCATTTCAGAAGACATAGAAGGCGAGGCTCTTGCAACGCTTGTGGTGAACAAGCTGCGTGGTACCCTGCGCGTCTGTGCAGTCAAGGCTCCGGGCTTTGGCGATCGCCGCAAGGCCATGCTTGAAGATATTGCAATTCTCACCGGTGGTACTGTTATCTCCGAAGAGAAGGGCTACAAACTCGAAAATACCACCATCAACTACCTTGGTCAGGCTGGACACGTCACTATCGACAAGGATAATACCACGATTGTTGAAGGCAAGGGCACTGCTGAAGAGATCAAGGCCCGTATCAACGAGATCAAGGGACAGGTCGAAAAATCAACCTCTGACTACGATACCGAAAAGCTCCAGGAGCGTCTTGCAAAGCTTTCAGGTGGCGTTGCTGTGCTGAACATTGGCGCATCGACAGAAGTTGAGATGAAAGAGAAGAAGGCCCGTGTTGAAGATGCGCTGCACGCTACCCGCGCTGCTGTGCAGGAAGGTATTGTTGTCGGTGGCGGTGTTGCCCTGATCCGTGCGATCAAGGGTCTTGACAGAGCTGTTGCAGACAATGAAGATCAGAAGACCGGTATTGAAATTGTCCGCCGTGCACTCGAAGAGCCACTTCGCCAGATTGTTGCCAACACTGGCACCACTGATGGTGCTGTTGTGCTTGAGAAGGTGAAGGCAGGTACTGGTGATTTTGGTTTCAATGCCAGAACTGAAGTATACGAAAACCTGGTTGATGCAGGTGTTGTTGATCCTACCAAGGTGACCAGAAGCGCTCTTGAGAACGCTGCATCGGTTGCCGGTATTCTTTTGACCACCGAAGCTGCTATTACTGACATCAAGGACGATAAAGCCGACATGCCAGCAATGCCTCAAGGCGGAATGGGTGGTATGGGCGGCATGTATTAATCTGCGCTCAACACTCTGTTTCTTTAAAAAAGCCAGCCTTCGGGTTGGCTTTTTTATTTACCTTTCGGAAAGTATTCAATAAAAAGACACAGACTATGAAAGCAGTCATCCTTCTCAGCGGCGGAATGGACAGCCTTGTCACTACAGCAATCGCTCATGAGCGAGGCTTTGCGCTGGCGGCCATGCACGTCAATTACGGCCAGCGGACGTGGCAGAGGGAGCTGGAGTCGTTCAGGTCTATCTGTAACCATTACAACATAGAGCAGCGTCTTGAGGTCAATGCGGACTTTCTGGCCCGGATTGGAGGCTCATCCCTGACCGACTACTCCATGCCGGTTGGTGGTGCTGACCTTCAGGGCTCTTCAATTCCCACGAGCTACGTTCCTTTCCGCAATGCGGGCTTTCTTTCGATGGCGGTGAGTTGGTCCGAGGTTATTGGCGCCAGCAAGATTTTTATCGGGGCGGTGGAGGAGGACTCCTCCGGTTATCCTGATTGTCGAAAAGTATTCTACGACGCTTTCAATGCTGTTATCGCACTTGGAACGAAACCGGAGACCGATGTTGAGATACTCACGCCATTGATTGAGATGCAGAAATCTGATATTGTCCGCAAGGGGATGGAGCTGGGTGCTCCGTTCAATCTGAGCTGGTCGTGCTATAAAAGTGAGGGGCGGGCGTGTGGCGTTTGCGACAGTTGTGCCCGCAGGCTCAGAGCCTTCGAAGTGATGGGCATTCCTGATCCGATTGATTATGAAGAGCGTCCGCTGTATATTCGAAAAAGCATCTATTAATCTCATTATTTCATTATGAAATCGATCAAATCGTTGAGTGAAAGCTTTAACGCTTCAGAGTCGCTCAAGGCACGGCTCACTCTTTCGTTCTCGCTTATGGCTGGCATCTGGATTATTGGGCTGATCGGCCATTTTACGATCCTGCAGGAGTGGCCAGCTCTGCTCCTTTATGTTGTTGGCTCAATTGGCCTGGTGCTTTATCGGGGAAACAAGCTGGGTGAGTGGCAGCAGATGTACCTTGCCGGAGGGAATTTGGGAAAATCACTGAAGTGGGGCGGTATTGCCGGCGCGGTGTTGTTTGCCATGGATATCATCAACACCGTGATGTATTACAAAAATGGCGGAGCACCTATGGCCGGAATGGAGTTTATTCTGGTGAACGGTTCAATGCTCTATTTTTTTCCGATACTGATTCTGGCAGAAGAGTTCCTTTGGCGTGGCATCATGTTTTCTGCCATGATTGAAAAGGGATTCAACAAACATCTCACGGTTTTTCTGACAACGATTTTTTATGTTCTCAACCACTTTGCTGTGGCCCCTGTCGGTATGCAGGAACGAGCCCTTATGGGGATGATGGCGTTCCCCATTGGCATTTTAGGCGGTTATCTTGTCCTGAAAACCAAAAATATCTGGGGTAGTGTTCTAGTCCACATCACGACCATGCTCTCTATGGTGCTTGATATTTTTGTTATTCCACAACTGATCCGTTGATTGAGCCATCCGTTATGTTTCAAAACCGCATTACGACCCTGTTGCAGCAGGATAAAAAACTGCTGATTGCCTATTATATGCCCGAGTTTCCGGTTGTCGGTGCCACTCTGCCTGTGCTTGAGGAGCTTGAGCTGAGCGGTGCTGATATTGTGGAGCTTGGTATGCCCTATTCCGACCCTATTGGTGACGGGCCGGTGATTCAGGATGCGGCCCATACCGCAATTCGCAACGGTGTCACCATCAAACATCTCCTGGAGCTGGTACGGCGTGCCCGCCAGGGTGAGGGGTGCAGGCCTGTCAGTGTTCCCATTCTGCTGATGGGCTACTGTAATCCTGTGATTGCCTATGGCATTGATGCGTTTTTGCATGACGCAGTTAGGGCTGGTGTAGACGGACTGCTGATACCTGATTTCCCACCCGAGGAGGCTGCTGATTTTCTCCGGAAAGCCAAAGAGTGTGGCTTGACGGTGGTTTTTCTTGTCTCTCCGGTCACTCCGCCTGAGCGCATTGAGCTGATTGACTCGCTCTCGACCGATTTCTCCTACTGCCTTGCCGTCAATGGCACCACTGGCACTGCCAAGCTCTCCGAGGCGGCATCAGAGGATGCTGTTGATGAGTATCTGAAAAGGGTGCGCCGGCATACCCGAAAAAAATTTGTTGTAGGATTTGGCATCAAGGAGAGGTCGCGTGTTGAGTCAATGTGGGCGTTGGCTGATGGTGCGGTTGTCGGGACGGCGCTGTTGCAGCACATCGCATCCGCTTCGACTCCTGAAGCGTGCGCCACCCTTGCCGGGGAGTTCTGGAGAACGCTCCGGTAGCCCTCTATGGAGAACCCTCCCTCCGTTGATATTATCATTCCCCATTTCAAACGGCGGGATATGCTTGAGCGATGTCTCGACTCGCTTGCAGAGACCCGTTATCCCTCAATGGGTATCATTGTGGTTGACAATGGTGGAACGGAGGCGGGACTTGTTTTTCTTGTCAAGCGGTACAGGAGTGCCCGGTTGCTGCGTCTCCCGCAAAATCGCGGTTATGCCGGTGGCTGCAATGAGGGGTTGAAACACTCCACGGCAGACTATGTCGTTTTCATGAATGATGACACGGAGCATGATCCCTTATGGCTTGAGCAGCTTGTCTGTGCCGCTCTTGAGGATGAGCGCATTGCAGCGTTACAGCCGAAAATCCTTTCACTGAAGCCGTACCGTCGGGGCAAAAAGGTGTTTGATTACGCTGGCGCGGCTGGCGGGATGGTTGACCGGCTTGGTTATCCGTGGTGTTTGGGGCGTACCTTTTCGGTTATAGAGCATGACAGCGGGCAGTATGACGGTGGCCAGGGTATTTTCTGGGCATCGGGTGTTGCCATGTTTGTGAAGAGAGCGGTTGCTGTGAAGCTTGGTGGTTTTGATGAGGATTTTTTTATGCAGATGGAGGAGATTGACCTCTCCTGGAGGATGAAGCTGGCCGGTTATCGGGCCTGCTCGGTGCCGTCGTCAATCGTGTTGCACGAAGGGGGAGCCTCTCTCTCTTCTGGCTCTCCTGAAAAGATTTTTTTCAACCACCGCAACAATATAACGATGCTGTTGAAAAACCGGAGCATGGCGGCACTGTTGTGGGTGTTGCCATTGCGGCTGCTGCTTGAGGTTGCGGCTGCGCTGTTCTATGTGACCCAATATCCTGATGGGCTGAAAAAATCGGGCGCTGTGTTTCGTGCGTTATGGCACAATGTCTGGTGTTTTGGTGATATCATTAAGAAGCGAAAGCAGATACAGCACTCGCGGGTCGTTGATGAAAAAGCGCTCTTTTGCCATTTTCCGATCTTGCATCTCTTCAACCGTCGCCCTTGAGTAGTGTTGGCACCTCGATACGGGCTGTCGCCCTACTCGGCGACCGGTTCCGGGGTGCGTTGAGGCAATGGGTGATAGCGTGTTTTTCAGCCTCTTGAAAGTTAATAACAGAATTTGTTGGCGTAGGGGCGTATTGCAATACGCCCCTAAGGGGTCAAGACAACGGTTGAATATTTTGATCCATCCCCCCTTCTGCGCAAGATTCAGAATACTCCTGAAAAAATCATGCACATCATGTTCATCCGCAGAATCAAGGTTCAAGACAACGGTTGCTAGTTCTCTTTTGGTGGCGGGAGATGTCCCCATGTGACCATATCCTTCACCGTTTCGATCAGGCTCTCTTTGAATGGTCTGAATGAGATGGAGAGTTCCTGTTTGATTTTTGAGGTGTCATAGTGCATGGAGCGGCCGACATTCAGGCGGATATACTTGCCGGTATCTTTTGGCTGGGTAAAAGAGAGGAGTTTCATCAGGAGTGTGCCTGCTATTCCGGAGAGATCAATCTTCGGAAGCGCATAACTTTGAAAGCCTGATGATTTCAGTATTGCCACGATGCGCCGCATGTGTACTGTTTCAGCCGAACAGAGGTAGCGTCCACTGGCTGAATCCTTCTCCATGGCGAGGACATGTGCCTTTGCCACATCGCGTACATCGACAAATCCCCAGTTCAGATCCATTATACCGGGATAGACTCCACGCATAATATCGCGAATCATCTGGTTGGTGGTGTTAAGTGATGCAGAGAGTGATGGCCCAATGACCATTGCAGGGTTGATCGTGACCAGATCAAATTGTGGTCGTTTGGCCATGATAAAATCCCATGCCTCGCGTTCAGCAAGTGTTTTGGAGTACTGATAAGGCTGTCGTTCGAGGGAAGACATGGTGTTCCAGTCTTTTTCAGTAAATATTTTATGACTCTCCGGTTGATCAGTAATTGCTGCAATCGATGAGGTCAATATGAGTCGTTTTACCTTGTTGGACTTCATGCAGCTCTCAAGCACGGTCTCCGTTCCAATGACAGCCGGGTCAACCAGATCAAGTTGGGGATTTTTAACATTGATCTGATAAGGACTTGCTGTGTGGATGACATACTCGCACCCTGATGCCGCTTTATCATAGGTGCCTGCTTGAAGCAGGTCTGCCCTGAACAGTTCCAGGTGCTCTTTGGCCCCGGGCATGGCCAAAAGAAAGTGGTAGTGTTCAGGACTTTTGCGGACGGTACCCCTGACTCGGTAGCCCCGTTCAAGCAGCTCTTTGACAATATGAGCGCCAATAAATCCGGAAGCTCCGGTGACGCAGACTGGCGAATGGCTTTTCATGGTTTGTTATGCAAGTGGTTCGGCGTGGATGATGACTCGTCCTGCGTTATCGATGGAGCGGTAGAGCAGCCCCTCAAGCTGGCTGGTAAGAGAGTGTACCTCTTCCAGCAGGGCATCATCATGAAATGAGCAGTGAAGAGTAATAATAAGTTTCTGTTGTTCTGTTTTTCTGATCTGAATGTCGTGTACGTCGTGGATTTTTACAATTTTCTTTGATGCGTTGATAATCGTAGCGCGTAGCTGCTCATTCTCTTTTTGGGAGAGAGCGCTGGTGGCTCGTTCATCAAAGCGGAGAGGATCAAGGTGGATGCAGATATCCAGCTCTTCATCAAATTCACGGTGCAGTTCATCTTCAAGAGCTGTAACGGTCTCGTGTGCCTGCTTGATGGTGAGTCGCTGGTCAATTTCAACATCAAAGGTGATCTGTTTCTTCTGCCCGCTGAGACTTGTCGAGATATTGTGAGCGTGAAGATTATGGTTCAGCCCGACAACATGCACCCTTTCTGCAATGGTTTCGCTGTTGAGTGCTATTGGTCTGGAGTTGATGGTGATATCCCCGACAGGAAATTCGTCACGCACCTTTTGTTCCATATTTGAGCAGATGGCTTGTACTTTTTCAACGGAGAGTGTTCGGTTAACGCAGATTGCCATTTCAATAAAGATTTGCGGTCCAGTTGGTTTTACCCTGAGTTTATCAATTTGGATAACACCCTCAACCGTGGCCGCTATCTCTTCGATTCTTTCAGCAATGCCCTCTGGCGCAGCATCGATCAGGACATCAATTGTTTTTTTTCCAAGGCTGAAGGCAGCGTAGCCAACCAGCAGGGCAACAGCAATACCCGCCACAGCATCAGCCCATGCGATACCCCGTGAGACAAAAACAAGTCCGACGAGGACCACTGCTGAACTGAGAATGTCAGAGCTGAAGTGGAGTGCATCAGCCTCAAGTGCCTGGCTGTTGGTCTCTTTGGCAACTCTTTTCAGTGCTCTTGAGCGGGAAAAATCGACGATAATAGAGATGACCATGATGGCAATGGCATACCAGGTGACTTCAACCTCTGTTGTTCCGGCAATCAACCTTTCTGTAGCCGCATAGACGATCCAGATACTTGTTATGACCAGAAGCCCTGTCTCAATAAGCGCAGAGACACTTTCAACCTTGGCATGACCGTAGTGATGCTTGCTGTCGGCAGGCTTGTCACTCATTTTGACCGCAAACAGAGTCAGAGCAGCAGCACCAAAGTCCAGTCCAGAGTGAGCGGCTTCAGAAATAATGCCGATGCTACCGGTCATGATGCCGACCACAAGCTTCATCGCCGTAAGAAAAAGACTTGCTATTACTGAGGATAAGGCAACATCCTGTTTTTTTTGACCATGTTCCACTCTTCTCTTGGTACGAGTTGACTTAATTTTGAAGAAATTCGCTTTTTAAGCAGTCACTGCTCTCAATTCCTGATTATAATACAACGCTTTACCTTTGATTCATAATAATTGGCCGCTAATTTCGATCAGAGTGCTGATTCTGTATCGACACTTGACTGTCATCTGACTTGTCGATTGAAGGAATTCTGACGAGTAGTTAAAAGTATTTTGTTGCTTTGGCATAGACGATAGCTCCTTCGGGCGAAGTACTCTCTCCTGCTATTTTCCATGCAGCGGTTGATTTGATGCTGAAATTGCCGGTTTCAAACCAGCTTATGCCAAACCCTGCACCGGTGAGGTTCAGGCTGTTGCTCTCGGCTTCAGCCATTGGATTTGCGTGAAGAGCGGCGTAACCGTGATCCACAAATGCGGAGAGTTCAAGATTTCCGGGGAGTTCTCCAGTTGAAGGAAAAAGGTAGCGCAGCTCGACGGTGGAGACTATCGCCCGGTCGGCTGAAGCTTCATTTGTCTGAAACGCACGGATGGCGCTTGCGCCTGTCAGGGAGAGCTGTTCAGAGCTTCCAAGGTTGTTGTTGCTCCACTGACCGTACGCTCCAGTGGAGAGTGATAACCCTTTGTAAAGAGTTTGGTTTCGGACAAGGCTCATGTTTACCTTTGTATAACAGCCATTCGTGTGCAGTCCGGTTGCTGCTTGATCGATGGCAAGCGTTTCATAATCCCTGAGATGTAACCGTCCGGTCACCAGACCAAGTGAGAATAGTGTTGAGCCAGCACCTCCCTCATGCGTGATATCTGTCTCTATTCCACTGATACCCACTTGAAAAGAGCCATTAAGACGCTGATTTTTTGATCCTGCGCTTTCAACTCTGTCGTCAAGTATACTCCCTTCAGCGGCAACGGTTGCATTGAGGAGCAGATCTCTTCTTCGCACAATGGCGTGGGAAAGGGAGAAACCAAGATTTCTGGCAGTGCCATTGGCATGTAACGTGGTAAAAGCACCACCCATCTGATATCCCACAGAGTTATAGGTAAACCCTGCTTTTGTGCCATAAGACAAGAGAGGTATGGTGTAGCCTGCCTGTATGTTTTGCAGGTTGCCGATGGTTGAGGTCTGCATTCTAAGGCTGAACTGATCTCCAAGATGCAGTGGAGAGTAGAGATCCATTGCGCCACTGAGATGATTTTCTCCGGTTGTAAGGTTTCCATAGTTGTCCATGTTTAATGAAAAGCTGTATGGATTGCCCTCTGTAACTTGAAGGGTGGCTTTTGTTGTGCCTGGCCTGGAACCTGGCTCCAGCATAATGCGGGAGCTGATATTTGGTAGTTCATTGGTTCTCATGACCATGGAGGTCAGTGAGGCATCGTCGAGAGGTTGATTGAGCGGCAGATGACTGGCATAATATTCCAAAACCGATTTAAGAGTCTTGGTTGTTGCCGGGGTGGTGGTAACATGAATATTTTCAAGTATTCCCTCCATCACTTCGATGATCAGAACCCCGCCCTGCGTCAAGGTTTGTGGCGGAAAAAGGACGGATGCCAGAAAATATCCTCTTTTTTTGTAGGCATGCGTAATGGCAGATGCAGCAATTTCAAGTTCAGCAAGAGTCATCTCTTTGCCTTTGTATGCCGCCATGAGTGCTGACAACTCACAGCAGGAAAAGATGGTGTTGCCTGTGAACACAAAGTGCGAAACCCTGATTTTTGTAGGATCTTTTTTTGGTTCCACGGGTTTCGATTGCTGATGCAGATCCGGTGGTGCCTGTTGGTGGAATGTTGCGGGGGGCGGAGCACTCTCCTTCAATAATCGGCCAGCATCTGGCAGATTTGCTGCAAAAGTGATGCTGGCCATAAAAGTTGATGCTATCAAAAGCTTTTTTAATGGGCGGCTCATGCAAAAGTCGTTTAAAGATGATCATTCCTGTGACACTCCATTACATCGTAATGTTTTGTGCTGAAGATGGTTATCCGACTTTTAACAACAAGGTTGTTCGAATTTCTCCACCAAACTGGTCTCTGGCAATCATCTCAACCTGGTAATCTCCAGTCGCTCCTGCCGGTGGTGTTCCGCTTATGATCTTCTGTACGGGATCAAATGACATCCAGCTTGGGATCGAGGAGCCATTGACGGTTCCTAACTCAAGAGAGATGATTGCTTCGGGATTGTTGTGGGTAAACATCTCCACAGGAAGAGGAACAGCAAAAAACATTCCTGCTGGTTCTGGCACAACAATCGGGTTCGCAGCAATAAATCCGCTGGTAATGCCGGGCTGGTTCAAGCCGGATTGACTGCCTGATGGCGGAAGTTGACCTCCACTGTTCAGGGCTGCCAGATTTCCGGTTACAGGAGCGTTGTTTCCCTGAACCACGGTTTGGCTGGGTGCTCCCGGTGTTTCAGCTAGCAAGGTCAGAGCCGGGTCAGTATCTCCATAAGTCTTGCTGAGAGCATTGGCAGTGATGTTGACCGGGCGTTTGGTGATTGAGAAGGCGTTGTTGTCTGTTGTGTAGGTGATGTCATAGTTGCCAGCTTTGCTGCCTGAACCAAGCGAGATGTCATAGCTGCCCGGAGTTGAGCCTGCCTGACGGCTGAGGGTGCCGGTGACATCACTGAGAGCATCGGTCACCGTTGTGTTGCCAAGGCCGCCTTGAGTGATTGTGACGGCAAGTGATGGATCCGGCTCACCATAGGTTTTTGTCGCCGCTGTAGAATTCAGGGTTATTGAGCGAGGCTGAATGGTCAGATAGTCACCAGTGTAGGTGATTGCATAGTTGCTGTTATCAAGTGTGTTCCGGGTGATCGCATAGTTTTCTCCACGTACGTTTTCGCCAGGTGCTCTGGAGAGTGAACCGTTAAAGCTGTCGCCGGTAATAAGTCCACGACCGCTGCTTTGGGATTCAGTTGTCCATGTCAGTGTTGGATCAGCGTCGCCATAGGTTTTCCCCTGGGCATCTGCAGAGATGTTCACTGGTCGGTGGGTAATTGAGAGAGCGTTGTTATCGCCAGAAAAAGTGATGGCATAATTGTCGGTTTTGCTGCCAGTGCCGAGAGAGAGGTCATAGTTTCCGACAGTGCTGCCCTCCTGACGACCCACTGTTCCTGTGACATCACTTAATACATCATTCACCGTTACGCTGCCCAGGCCCCCTCCGCTCACGGTGACAGTAAGTGCAGGATCAAGTTCACCGTAGATTTTGCTTGCTGAAGTTGCAAGCAAGGTAATTGGCCGAGGATTAATGGTCAGGTCTGCACCAGTGTAGGTGATGGCATAGTTACTGTTGTCGAGCGTGTTCTGTGCTATAGTGTAGCTTCTTGCATTTTCACCAACAGACCGGCTTAGTTCACCGTTAAAACTGTCGCTGGCAAGGAGGCCACGACCGCTGCTCTGTGTTTCTGCTGACCATGTGAGGGCAGGATCGGAGTCGCCATAAGTTTTTGAGAGAGGGGTTGCCGAGATGTTGATGGGGCGTGGATCAACTGAAAAAGCTTTGTTACTGTTCTCAAAGTTAATGGCATAGTTTGCAGCCTTGATGCCAGTGCCGAGATTGATGTTGTAACTTCCAACATTGCTCCCGCTCTGACGACTCAGCAGGCCGGTGACATCACTCAGGGTGTCATTGACGCTGCTTTGTCCGAGGATTCCGCCAGTTATGCTGACGGCAAGTGCAGGATCGGCTTCTCCGTACACGCTGCTTGCCGCCGTTGCAACCAGGGTAATCGGACGCTGGTTTATGGTGAGGTAAGCACCAGTGTAGTTGATGGCATAGTTGCTGTTGTCAAGTGTATTTTGGAGTATCGCGTATTGGTTGACATCTTCGCCAGGAGCGCGGCTCAGTTCACCGCTGAAGAGGTCGCCGGGGATGAGTCCACGTCCGTTTGACGGGCTGTCGGCTGACCAGGTAAACGTCGGATCACCTGAACCATAAGTTTTGTCTCCTGGATCAGCAATAATATTGACTGGCTGTGGATCAACCGTATAAGGGAGAGCTGTTCCCTGAATAAAGGTGAATCCGTTAGCACTGGATAGCCCGCCCGCATAGGTTATAGCATACGTGCCTGTGTTTGATGTGGCTGTTGGAGTGCCAGTGACCGTCATGGCACCGCTCAGGCCAATATTTTGCGCATTCTCTTCATTATCAGCAAAACCGCTCAGAGTATAACCAAAAGTGGCGTTGGGCGGATCGCCGTAGTAACTGCTGGCTTTACCGCTTGCCAGAATGGTGTTGACAGAAACTTGACCAGGGATACTTGCGTAGATAAACCCGTTTCCAGATTCGCTGACCACTGTTGGTGCATAACTGGTAGAGCTGCTGCTATAGTGGCGGAAAGCAGATGTCAGGCCTCCTTTAGTGGTAGCACCAGGGTTATCCGAATAGATCAGCCATCGAGCTGTGCCGGCGGTAGAGAGTGTTGAGCCTGTATTGTTGTCAAAATCCTGACCAGCCAGAATAATGCTGTTGCCGTTGTCCGCCCTGGCAGTCAGAGGGCCAGCAAGGGTAATGCCCGATCCGGCTGTTTGTCCATAGTTAATCACATTGATTGTTCCTGCCGAGATACTGCGCAGGGAGATGTCACCACTCTCCCTGTTTGTTAATCCCGCGCCGTCACGCAATTCAATGTTCAGGTTGCCTGTGCCGGTATCAATGCTCGTTCCTGTTGCCATGGCAACGACGGCCTTGCCCGCAGAGCGCATAGCATCAACAACTCCGTTGACGATCGTGTCATTAGCTATGAGTGTAAGGTTACCGTTGTCGGTTGTAATATTGGCATTTAAAAAAAGGCTTTGTCCTGCATTCATGTCGAGATTACCACCATTGCCAAGGGGGTTATTTGCCACAATGGCTGAATTGAGTGTAATATTGTTGTTGGCTTTCAGCATGACATTGTTCCCGGTGTTGAGGAGCGCAGTGATCTGCGCAGGAGTGAACGTGTTGTCGACACCCGGGTTGGTACTGTACTCCTGCTGTACAGTGGCCTCAGCAACCTGTGGCCCAACAATTATCACTGCGCCGGTGTTCGTTGACGCATTCATGGAGCTGACCACAAAACTACCGTTCATACTGCCGACAGTGAGCGGTATAATACCACTTGAACTCATGAACTCATCTTTTTGGGAGCCAGTCATACTGTTGGCAGTACTCACGGCTCCGACAGTGCCCGCAACCCCATTGCCAAGTGTCACAGCTCCGGCATTGGTAAGTGCGCCACTATCCCAGCTTGAAGAACCAACCACATAATTGCCATTTGGAAGTGCTACCGTCAGTGATCCCGTCTGATCTCCAATCCTGGAGCCAACCAGACTATTGGTGATATTTATTTCACCAACGGTTCCAACAAGCCCGTCGCCCCATGTAACAGCACCCGCATTGGTAACAGTTCCCCTGTCCCATGCAGAGGATGCTACAATGTAATTGCCGTTTCTTAGGGCAGTTATTTTATTGACAAACGTATTGTCTGATCCGGCAAAATCATTTTTGGTTGAGCCGACCAGACTGTTGGCTGCTCCTATTGTGCCGACGGTTCCCGTAATTCCATTACCCCATGTGACCGCGCCTGCATCAATAAGCGAGCCATTGTCCCAGTTGGGTGAACCAACCACATAGTTTCCATTGATGAGAGGCGTGATGTTATAGACTATACCATCATTTGCTGTAGAGCCGACAAGGCTGTTTGCAGTGCTGATTGCACCTGCGGTTCCGCCTGCGCCATTGCCCCAAGTGACGGCGCCGACATCAAGGGCAGCTCCATTGTCCCAGTGAGGTGAGCCGACCACATAATTCCCATTTGTCAAGGGTGCCATGGTGTAAGAGATTCCATCGTTGGCAGTAGAACCGACAAGACTGTTGAGGTTGTTGATGACTCCAGCCGTGCCATTGACTCCATCTCCCCAGGTTACTGCGCCTGCATTGACCAGTAATCCATTGTCCCAATTCGGGGAAGCGACAACGTAGTTGCCATTGGTCAATGCCATAACTGTTGAGGAGAGGGCATCACTGGTGGTAGAGCCCGTGAGACTGTTTGTGGCACTTACTGATCCTGCCGTACCTGTCGTTCCATTTCCCCAGGTCATTGCACCTGCATCTACAGTTGCTCCATTATCCCATGTGGGTGAATTCACCACATAATTTCCATTTGAAAGAGCGGTTATGGTCGTTCCAACCTTATCATTGGCAGTGGTACCCACCAGACTGTTCGTCGCGTTTATTGTGCCGACGGCTGCGGCGGCACCATTGACCCAGGTTGCAGCGCCAGCGTTACTGATTGTCGTACCATTATCCCAGTTCGCTGAACCTACGACGTAGTTTCCATTGGCAAGTGCCGTGACGATAAGACCAACATTATCTCCTGATCTGGAACCGACCAGACTGTTTGTGGCGCTTATGGCTCCGATGGTTCCGCCAAGTCCGTCACCCCATGTTACTGCACCGACATTGCCAATGCCCCCCTTATCCCAAAGCGATGAAGAGACAACGTAGTTGCCGTTGGCCAACGCAGTAACTTTCGATGTTGTTCCATCATTTGCAGTTGAGCCAACCAGACTGTTGAGTGTACTGATCACACCAGCCCCTCCTGTTGTTCCATTGCCCCATGTTACCGCCCCGGCATCAAGTGCTGTTCCATTGTCCCAGCCAGGTGAAGCGAGAACGTAATTGCCGTTTGCCAGTGGAATGAGCGAGGCGAGAGCGGCATCATTGAGCGAGGAACCGATAAGACTATTGCTGCCTGAGACGCTTCCACTGGTGCCAGTGCTGCCATCAATCCATGTGGCAGCGCCTGAACCGGAAACTCCTGTGTTTGACCAGGAGCGGCTCAGGGTGACAGCGTTGTTATTTCCGCTCAGGGCGATTACTTTTTCACCGACCTGATCATTGGCCGTTGAACCGGTCAGTGTCGAAAGCAGTGTTCCGTCTGGCTTGTAAAGTCTGACAGCTCCAGCATCCGTTGCAACGAAATCATCGAGCGGACTGGCAACCACAATATTGCCGTTTCGCAGCTCCACAATGTTTCCGGACCCGTGCTGGTCTCCGGCTGTCGGGTTAGGATCGAGCAGCGGGATAACAGAGAAGAGCTGAGCAGAAACGTTGGCATCGATCGTGATGTTGCGCGGATCAAGCAGGAGAAGACCGTTTTTACCATTTGGCGCGGTGGTGGTAACCTCTCCAACCATGGCAAGATTCTCTTTTCCTGAGACCTCAACTCTTCCGCCGTTACCGCTTGTGCTTCCCCCTCTGGCCTCAATGGATCCGGCAAATGCTGTCGATTGGTCAGACCAGATCACGACGGTGCCACCGTTGCCAGCTTCAAGTGCATTGGCGGATATTTTGCTACCGCTGGTAACTGTCGTCGTTGCAGCATTGGCAAGGGTAGTGTCATTGCCCTGCCATCCTCCGCCAACAAGGATTGTTCCGCCACCACTTCTGCCCTCTGCCTCTAATTGTGCCCCTGCTATTGTCGTACGGGGCGCTGTGAGAGTGATTTTTCCACCTTGCTCCGCAGTTCCATTTGCAAGAACCTTTCCCGAGAGGTAGAGACCCTCTCCGGCCTCAATCCTGATCGTGCCACCGTTTACCCCATTGGCAATTATCTGACTTGCCTGGGTTTGTTCAATGTTACTCGCTGCATTGATTCGGATAGTGCCGCCCTTGGTGACGGCATCAGTATTCCAGGTGCCTGCATCAAGAAGATTTTTTACATTGGCACTGATATCAGAACCGCTCAAGGAACCTGTGTTGACAAAAGTAGCCCCCTCAATGACAATAACACCATCTCTCTCTGTCATGCTGGTTGCTCGAATCACGCCGCTGTTATTGATAACGGAGCCAAGCAGCTCATTGGCCGTCGATGCGCTCATAAGGACTGCACCTTCCCTTGACTCAATCACTCCACTGTTTGAAATTCTGGCATTATAGTCTCTCTGCTCTATCTTGATTGCCACAAGGCCCGATGCATCCAGATCAAGGAGTACACCATTACCAGCAGCAAGGCCGGTCGACCCTTTTGTGGTGACAATGGTTCCGCTGTTGCTGAGGTCGTTCCCGACCAGAGCGACAAAACCACCATTCAGTGAGCCCTGGTTTGTTAAGGATGCTGTCGTGGTGCCGGTGCGCAGAAATGAATATTTTTCGGCAAAAAAGTCTGCGTCGTTAATCGGGAGTGTTGAGGCTACCAGACCTCCAGTATTAACCGTGGCTCCAGGCGCAAACAGTATTCCGTTTGGATTCACCAGAAAGACTCTTCCATTGGCAGTCAGTTTGCCAAACAGAGAAGAGGGATTGTTGCTTAACACCCGATTGAGAAGGGTGGACTGAGCTGTCGGTTGTGCAATGGTGACAGCTTCACCTTTGCCTATCCCAAAGGAGTTCCAGTTAATAATGGCATGTTTACTTGATTGGCCAATCTGCATTGACGTGGCTGATGGAGTAGTGATTGAGGCTTTTCCTGCAGCGACCTGTCCGTCAGTTGGAAGAGCAAGAGATTTACTGACTGCAAACAATGATTGAGTAACAACAGCAGCGATAATCCAGACCTCCCTGGGGCTGCTTCCGGTAAAGCGATGGGTGGTGTTCATGGTTGATGCGAGTTTAGATTCAAGTTTTACTTATTGTGATAGCAAAAACCATCACACTATCACTACAAATACAGCTTGAAGTTACGCAATTATTATACATGCACAAATGTTTTGCTATAAAAATATTATTTATTTACAGCAACCAATTTATTTTGACAGGGAAGTCAGAGGAGTTGTGGCTCTGGGGAGGCCAGAGGTCTGGTGCCTTTTTACGACAGAAGAGTCATTTGCGGAAAAGAGAGTTTTTCAAAAGATCAGAAACCAAAAGCACTTCGGACGCTCTCACGGTAGAGATCAAGCCTTTGGCGGATTTCATCAAGATGGTCGCCACCGAGCTTTTCAAGCAGGGCATTGGCGATAACTGGAGCGACAACAGCCTCGGCGACGATCCCGGCGGCGGGAACGGCACAGGTGTCACTGCGTTCAAAGCGTGAGAGTGTGGGCTGGAGGGTTTCAACATCAAACGACTGGAGGGGAGTGAACAGTGAGGAGATGGGTTTCATGGCAGCCCGAAGGTGAATGGTCTCTCCGTTTGACATACTCCCTTCAATCCCGCCTGCCCTGTTGGTTTTTCTTGTGAGACCATTCTTGGCGGAAAGGTTGAACTCATCATGAACTGCGGAGCCTGGTTTTCGAGCATTTTCAAAGGCGGGACCGATTTCAACGCCTTTAATGGCCTGAATGGAGAGGATTGCCGAAGCGAGTGCGGCATCAAGGCGACGGTCGTGCTGTACATAGCTTCCAAATCCAACAGGAACGCCTGTAATAAAAACTTCAATGATTCCCCCGAGTGTGTCACCCCGCTGTTTGGCCTCATCAATAGCCGCAATAGCGTCAACTTCAGTTGCCTTGGCAAGCATTCGTACCGATGAGAGGTCCGCTTCCCTTGAGACGGCTTCTGCTCCCTCTCCGAGAAGTTCGGCAAGGCGACCATCGGGTGTTTTTTCCGTTGCCGATCCTATAGTAGAGATATAGCTTCCGATTTCAATACCGAGAGCTTTCAGAAAGATTTTTGCAAGCGTTCCTGCCGCAACTCTTGCGGCAGTCTCCCTTGCCGATGAGCGTTCTATAACCGGACGAATATCATCAAGGCCATACTTGATGCGACCGGCCAGATCCGCATGGCCAGGTCTTGGAATGGTTATAGCAGAGATCTGCTCGTCAGGTTTTTCAAACTGGGCCATCGTTGTTGTCCAGTTTGCCCAGTCTCGGTTTTTTATGACAAGGGCAATGGGTGAACCGATTGACTTCCCAAACCGGATTCCTGATAACAGCTCAGCCTTGTCGGTCTCGATTTTCATCCTGCCACCACGTCCATAACCCTGTTGACGACGGGCCAACTCGGTGTTGATATCTTCAGGGGTAATGCTGACACCAGCCGGTATTCCTTCAACTATTGCCGACAGGGCCGGGCCATGGGATTCGCCAGCCGTAAAGTATCGTATCATGGATTTGCAGTTTACAGTGCCTGGCGGTATAAGGGCACCGCCAGGCTTGTTACAATACTTAACGAAGAATCCTTGCGGCTTCTTTAGCGTAATAGGTAAAGATAAGGTCGCCGCCGGCTCGTTTCATGCAGAGCAGTGACTCCATCATCACCCTTTTTTCATCAATCCATCCACGCTGGGCAGCAGCCTTGACCATGGAGTATTCGCCTGAAACGTGGTAGATAGCTACAGGAACATCAAAGCGCTCTTTGGTGCGGTAGACAATGTCAAGATAGGCAAGTCCGGGCTTGACCATGACAATATCAGCTCCCTCATTGATGTCGAGTTCAATCTCCTTCATCGCTTCGTCACTATTGCCGGGGTTCATCTGATAGGTCGTTTTGTCGCCAAATTGCGGGGCTGAATGGAGTGCGTCACGGAAGGGACCGTAGAAGCTTGATGCGTATTTTGCGGCGTAGGAGAGGATCCCCACATCAGAGAACTCGGTGTCGTCAAGTGCCTCACGGATGGCGCCGATGCGACCGTCCATCATGTCGCTCGGGGAGACAAAATCAGCACCGGAGTTGGCATGGGAGATGGCCATTTTACAGAGCACCTCAACGGTTTCGTCATTGAGGATAATACCGTCTCTCACCAGGCCGTCGTGACCAAATGGTGTGAAGGGGTCAAGTGCGACATCCGTCATGATGCAGAGATCAGGAACCTTTGCCTTGATGGCGCGGAGGGCGTTCTGGATGATTCCGTTCTCGTTGTAGGCTTCGCTTCCATCTTCAGTCTTGACTTCAGGAATACCAAAGAGGTCGATGGACTGAATTCCAAGATCCCAGAGTTCCTGACACTCTGTGACAGCCTTGTCAATGGAGTAGCGGAAGCTGCCTGGCATCGAGGCTACCTCTTCAACAACGTTGGTCCCCGGGCAGACAAAGAGCGGGTAGACAAGATCATTGACCGTCAGGGTATTTTCCTGCACAAGGTTTCTGATGGCCGCACTTTTACGAAGTCTTCTTGGACGTTGAACAATATTGAGTAAATCGAGCTGACTCATGGCGGAAGAGCTGGTTAGGAGTTGTTAAAGCCAAAAATAAGAAAATCTGTGAATATCGCGAAGGATTTCCCCATACCAACATCTTAACGGAGAAATCCCATAATAATGCCTGCTGCTATGGCTGAACCAATCATTCCAGCAACATTCGGAGCCATGGCGTGGACGATAAGATGATTGTTGGGGTCAGATTTCAGTCCTTCACGCTGTACAACGTGAGCGCTTTCAGGCATGGCAGAGACACCTGCCGCCCCTATCAACGGGTTGATTTTGTTCTCTTTTGAAAGAAAGAGGTTCATGATTTTTGCAAAGAGAACACCTCCGGCAGTCGAAATCATAAATGCAACAGCACCGAGGACAAAAATGTACATCGACTGAGGTGTCAGAAAAGTGGTCGCCTGCGTTGTAGCACCTACCGTAACACCAAGCATGATAATGACGATGTCATGAAGTCCGTTTTTGGCGGTATCGGCCAGCCGTTTGGTCACGGTTGATTCTTTAAGCAGATTGCCGAAAAAAAGCATTCCAAGGAGTGACAGTGATGCGGGTGCTATAAAGCCGGTTACAAGAAGAGCTACAATCGGAAAGAGTACCTTTTCATATTTGCTTACTGCACGGGGAGGACTCATTTTTATGATTCGCTCCTCTTTTGTCGTTAACAGTCGCATGATTGGTGGCTGGATTACCGGTATCAGCGCCATATAAAAATAAACGGCAATGATAATGGAACCCATGAGATGAGGGGCAAGTTTTGATGCAAGAAAAATGGCCGTTGGCCCGTTAGCGGCACCAATGATACCGATTGCCGCAGACTCAAGGTTGTTGAAGCCCAGGGTAATGGCTCCGATATAGGTCATAAAAATGCCGAATTGCGCGGCAGCGCCAAGCAGAATAAGCTTGGGGTTTGCAATAAGGGTGGAAAAATCGGTCATGGCACCGATGCAGAGAAAAATCAGCGATGGAAAAATACCCTTGAGCAGGCCCATATAGAAGAAATTCATGATGCTGCCCTCCTCATAGAGCCCGAGTTGCATCCCTGCATGTTCTATAAACGGCGTGTTTCCTATAAGTATGCCAAACCCTATCGGTATCAACAGCAGCGGTTCATATTCATAGCGGATTGCAAGGTAGATAAAGAGCAATCCCACCAGGATCATCAAGAGGTGACCCGGTGTGGCATTGGCAAAACCTGAATTCTCCAGAAATCGTATAATTCCTTCCATAATGGTGTTATTCAATTTCTATAAGAATGTCGCCCTGCATGACCGTATCGCCGACGGCAACTCTTACACTTTTTACGATGCCTGGCTTTTCGGCAAAAATATTGTTTTCCATTTTCATTGCTTCGAGTATCAGAACAGGCTTTTCCATCTTGATCTGCATACCCGGCTCTACAGAAATCGAAATAATTGTTCCAGGAAGCGGAGCCTTGAGCAAGCTCAGGCCTGGAGTGATGAGCACTGGCGCTTTTGGTGGCGTCGGGGGAGTGTAACGGACAAGTTTCGGGGTTTGCGTTTTTTTGATCTCATGGCCAAGCTTGACCTGGTAGCCGGTGCCGTTTACCTCAATTTCAGCCACGTCCTCATCAAGAGACTTGATTTCAACATTGTATTTGTTGCCACTTATGGTGAATTTATATCGCCTCATCCTTGAAAACGGTTAAAATTAATGACGTTGTAAATTTTTGAATTCCACGGAGAGTAGCTTTTCCCCTCCTTCTTTATGGTAAGAATAGATGCTTCCTGATCATGCAGCTCTTCGAAGTACATTGAAATAGCCATTGCAATTGCGGCGCTCACCTCTCCGGGAACCATTTTTCCGGCAATCAGGGTGTTGACTTGCTCCCCCTCTTTCTGCATTTTTTTTCTCAGGTTTCGCGTGTGGAGCTTCGGAAGGATACCGAAAACCAGTGAAAGCAGAAACAGTGTGAAAAATACAATGACGTAGCATGATATTGCAAGCGCAAGATGTTCAGCGCCGATTGCCGAAAAGTTAATCGGGAGGAAGTGGGTGATCATTGTTAAACTGATGAATACCGGTTAAAGTGGTAGCGTTGAGTGCTTTTTTGGCGGGTTGCTGTCTTTTTTGGTCAAGAGCGTCTGAAGGGCGCGGATGATTCTGAAACGGGTATTGCGGGGTTCGATGATATCGTCGATATAGCCGAATTTTGCTGCCTCGTAGGGGTTGGCAAATTTTTCACGATACTCTGCCGCATTTTCAGCAACAAACCTGGCTCGTTCTTCCAGATCTTCGATGGCATTCAGATCCCGGTTGAAGAGCACCTCAATAGCGCCTATCGGGCCCATGACAGCAATTTCGGCTGTCGGCCATGCATAATTGACATCGCCGCGAAGCTGCTTGGAGCTCATGACGATGTATGCTCCACCATAAGCTTTTCGCAAAATGATGGTGATTTTTGGCACTGTTGCCTCAGCATAAGCGAAAATCAGTTTTGCACCGTTGGTGATAATGCCGTCAAACTCCTGCGCACTGCCGGGAAGAAAGCCGGGCACATCGACAAGGGTGACGATGGGAATATTGAAGGCATCGCAGAATCGGACAAATCTTGCCGCCTTGCACGATGCGTTGATATCAAGACATCCGGCAAGGTAGTTGGGCTGGTTGGCAACGATACCGGTTGAGATGCCATTAAAGGTGACAAAGCCGATAACAATGTTTCTTGCATATTGCCGCTGTACTTCGAGGAACTCTCCGTTATCGGCAATCGAATAGATAATATCCTTGACATCGTAAGGGATAGATGGCTTTTCGGGTATGATGGAGTTCAGCTTGTCGTCAAGGCGGTCTGCCGGGTCGTCACAGAGAGCGAGAGGTGGTTCCTCAAGATTGTTCTGCGGCAGGTAGCTGAGCAGTTTTTTGATCAGCAGGATTCCTTCAGTTTCATTCTCGCCTACAAAATGAGTGACTCCTGATTTTGTGGCATGAACCGAAGCGCCTCCAAGCTCCTCGTCAGTGATATTCTCTCCGGTAACGGTCTTGACAACTTTCGGACCGGTGACAAACATGTGACTGGTTTTTTCAACCATGACCACAAAATCTGTAAGCGCAGGGGAGTAGACTGCACCACCCGCACAAGGACCGAAAATTGCCGATATCTGGGGAATGACCCCTGATGCCATAACGTTTCTCTGGAAAATACTTGCATAGCCTGATAGACTGCGAACACCCTCCTGGATCCTTGCCCCGCCACTGTCGTTGATGCCTATGAAGGGGGCACCAACTTTCATTGCCTGATCCATCACCTTGCAGATTTTCAGTGCGTTGGTTTCTGAAAGAGAACCGCCAAGAACGGTAAAATCCTGAGAGAATAGATAGACAAGACGGCCGTCAATGGTACCGTGACCGGTAATGACTCCATCAGAAAGAAAGTTTTGCTTGTCAAGGCCAAAATCAGTTGTCCGATGCGTGACAAACATGTCATACTCTTCAAAACTGCCCTCGTCAAGCAGCAAATTAAGGCGTTCGCGAGCAGTAAATTTCCCTTTTTTATGTTGTGAATCTATGCGCTTTTCTCCGCCTCCGAGGCGAGCTTTGTCGCGTTCCGCAATCAAGCGTTTCATGGCGTTTTCATATATTAATTAAATAACTTAACGGGTGAAATTTTTCTGTCTGAGCAATTTTGGCTGGCCTTACGAGTCTGTGAATTGTCCCGGATATACAGCAGTGCCGAACAGAGAGAGTCTCTCCTCAATGGAGTTGGCCCCGTGAATATTGGAAAAAAAAGGGAATAACCCTATGCCGTTGTGAATATTAGTTATATTTTTGGTTTTTATAACGTCCTGGGAACCCAATTGAACGCGACGAATCAATGACTCCAGATCTTCAGTTTGCCCTTGAAATGGCCGAAGCGGCTGGCCGGTTAACGCTCACCTATTTTTCAAGCAAATCACTTCAGGTCTTTACTAAAAGAGATGCAACACCGGTTACCGAAGCAGACTGTAAAGCTGAGGAGCTTATTCGTAGTGCCATCAAGTTACGATTTCCGAAAGATGGTGTGCTGGGTGAAGAGTTTGAAGAGAGCCCTTCGTCGAATTGCCGGAGATGGATTATTGACCCAATCGATGGAACAAAAGCTTTTATTCATGGTGTACCGCTTTACGGAGTAATGATTGCTCTTGAGGTTGAAGGATCGCAGCAGCTTGGTGTTGTCTGTTTTCCCGCGCTTGGTGAGCTTTATCACGCAGAACGTGGGTGTGGAGCATTTGTAAATGGATCAGTGATAACGGTCTCTTCGGTTGCCAACATCCCTGATGCAACGGTGCTCTTCACTGAAAAGGAGTATCTGCTTGATACACCATCCAGTCATCCTGTTGACAGGCTTCGTCATGAAGCTGGTCTCGTTCGCGGTTGGGGCGACAGCTACGGTCATACGCTTGTTGCATCAGGTCGTGCAGAGGTTTCTGTTGACAAAATCATGAGTCCCTGGGATTGTGCTGCGATTATTCCGATAGTGACTGAAGCGGGTGGCTGCTGTTTTGATTACCATGGGGAGACGACCATATCAGGAGAGGGGCTGGTCAGTGCCAACAAGAATATTGGCCAAACGCTGCTTGCGAACATAAGCACTCTAAAAGCAATTGCTAATTGCTAGTTGAAAATTGATAATGGAGAGTTGACAACTTCCCATTGTCCGCCGTCAACTCTCCATTGCTTCCGCTATTGCCTTTGCGAACCCAAGGGCATCAAATGAGTCAGGAATGATATCAACCTGAAGCCCGATTTTTTTGAGAGCCTTGGCGGTTGTTGTGCCAATGGCGGCAATTTTTACTCCTGCGGGGAGAGTAGTAGAGCCCATTGCTTCAAAAAAATTGATAGCAGTCGAGGGACTGGTGAACGACAGACAGGAGAGTGAGCCACTTTCAAGCAGCGTTTTCACCTTTGCGGTCTCTTCAAGAGAGGGGGGCAGATTTTCATAAACGGTCAACTCAACGCAGGTGCCTCCCCGTTTTTTAATCACATCAGGAATTGTTCCCAATGAGAGACTGCCTCTCAGAAAAAGGAAAGTGTGTCCGGCAATTGTTTCACTTTCAATCTCCTCCATCATGGTGACGGCATCGGAAACTTTTGCTATCGACTGAGTGTTAATACCATGCTTTACAAGATCATCTCCAGTCGTTTTACCGACAGCCCATACCTTGATTTTCTGAAGTGTTTTCAGCTTTTCGGGCTCATCGTTTAATAACTTTTCCAGAAAAAATTTGACACTGTTGGTGCTTGTAAAGAAAACGCCATCAAAATTTTCCAGAGATGGAACCTTCCAGTCAGGCAGAGGCCTGATCTCGATTGTAGGAAAAACAACCGAGTCCAGACCATAGCCTTCCAGCATACTGACAAAAGAGGCCGCCTGATCTTTCGGGCGGGTAACAAGAACAGTTTTCATCAGCGGGTTTTACGGATCTGCGAAAGAATTGCATCAGCGCCCTGTTTCAGAAGCTCTTCAGCAAGCGCAATACCAGCCTCTTCAGCCTGCTCCGGGGAGGTGATTCCACTCCTTGTGATCTCGTTATGGATCCCAACTTTACCATCAACAGAACCAACATAGGCAAGGAGCTTGAGAGTGCCATTTTTAAAGGAACCATAAGCACCGATCGGAATCTGGCAGCCACCCTGCAGATGACGTAGCAATGCGCGCTCAGTACGGCAGCAATATTCTGTTGTGGAGTGGTTGAGAATTCTCACAATCTCTCTGGTCTGCTCGTCATCAACACGGGTCTCAATGCCGAGAGCACCCTGTCCAACGGCAGGAAGCATCACTTCATGAGACAGAATTTCGGAGATGCGATCGCTGAAATTCAGGCGGTAAACACCTGCATAGGCCAGCATCATGGCATCAAATTCACCGTTGTCAAACTTCTGGAAACGGGTATTGAGGTTCCCTCTGATATCGCGGATATCAAGATCAGGGCGTATGCTCAGCAACTGTGACATACGACGAAGGCTGCTGGTAGCCATTTTTGCATTGGCTGGCAGATCTTTCAGTTTGATTCCGTTTTTGGAAATGATAACATCCCTGGTGTCTTCACGTTCGGTAAAAGAGGTGATAATAAGTCCCTCGGGCGTCCCTGTAGGCACATCCTTCAGGCTATGAACAGCCAGATCAATCTCTTTGGCTATCAGGTGTTTTTCAATGTCCTTGGTAAAAAGTCCCATATCCCCGATTTTTGAAAGAGGGGAGTCAAGAAGGACATCACCGGTTGTCTTAACCAGTTTCAGGGTGATATCCAGTTCAGGAAAGTGCCTGGAGAGTTCCGCCTTGGTGAATTCTGCCTGCCACAAAGCGAGCGGGCTGGATCTGGTACCGATGATAAGCTGTTTTTTCAAAGCAATTACAGATTTTTATTTAGTATGACTGATTTGGTTCTTCAAGATCGAAAACATTGCGGACCAGATTGACTCTGGTAGGTATGGAGTCGGTAGTATCCGTTGGTGCCTTCAGCATTTTGATAGGGTGGTGGAGGATCTTTTTGAGGATACGGTCAGTCAGGTGCTCCATTCTCTGGAGCTCCTCCTCGCTCACTTTGTAGCGGTATCGTTCAAGCTCCTTCTCCTTGATTGCAATGAATTTTGACTGCAGGTCAACAATCGTTGGCCGTACCTTCAGTGTATTAATCCATTGCCCGAATGCCACCAGCTCCTCTTCAATAATGGCATGAACCTTCGGCAGTTCACGACTTCGCTTTTCAAGGTTCTTGTCAATAATATGTTTCAGCGCGTCAATATCCTTGAGGAACATATTCTGAAGCTTGGCTATATCAGGGTCTACATTTCTCGGTAATCCAAGATCAAGAATAATAACGGGTTTCAGTTTTCGTTTGATCATGCATTGGTGCATCTCAGCTTCAGTGAGAATATACTCCTTGCTGCTGACGGCTGTCATAATGATATCAAACTCGTGCAGATGGTTCTTGAACGATTCATAAGGCAGTACCTGGTTGGTGCCAAGATCTTCTGCAAGAGCCTCTGCTTTGGAAAGTGTCCGGTTTGTAATGACAATATTTCTTGCGTTTTTCTGGAAGATGTGTTTTGCGGCAAGCTCTCCAGTTTCGCCAGCTCCGATGAGCAGCACCTTTTTTAGCGAGAGATTGGAGAAGATTTTTTGGGCAAGCTCAACAGCAGCATAGCTGACCGAGACAGCCCCCTCCATAATTTTTGTCCTGGTTTTAACCTTTTTTGCAACACTGAATGCGGTGTGGCAAAGACGGGTGAGCAGGATTCCCGCAGACTGTGTTTCAGCGGCAATTCGGTAGGCATTCTTTACCTGACCAAGAATCTGCCCTTCACCAAGCACCAATGAATCAATGGCACTTGCCACCTCAAAAAGATGCCGGGCAGTTCCACAATAAAAACGGGCAAAAAAGTGCTCCGGTCGAACCTCCTTGCGGGCATCCTTGAAAGAGATAAGGTACTCCTTGAGATACTCACAGTTGACTTCATGCATTGCAGGAACAACATAAAGTTCTGTGCGGTTGCAAGTGGAGATTACCATCGCCTCATGAGCAAGGCCGGAGGAGATAAGGCCAGTAATGAACTCCTTGTTCTGAACTTCTGAAAGGGAGATTCTTTCGCGGATTTCAATAGGTGCAGTCTTGTGGTTTACACCAACTGAAATTATGTTCATAGCATGGTTGTTTTAAGTAAGTGATCCTATGATAAACACGAAACCTGAATATATCCAAACCCCCCCTATTAATCAAATATGACGCTTTTATTTAACCGGAAGCCCATGAAATGTGGGTGAAAAAAAGGTCATGAACACAATCAAGAGTGTGACAAATAGGAAAAGAAAGATAAAAAGATAGGCCATGTGCTTGATGTCCCATCCAATGATTGGCTTAACGATAATGCCAGTCCCATAAAGAACCCATATTACAATCAGGGTCACAAGCTTTGGCTCAAAAAGGGTAATTGCTTCACCAGAAGCTCGTTGTTCAAACATTCCGGCAAAAAGAGTGATCGTGATAAAAAGAAAACCAACAGAAACTGCATGCATGGTGAGTTTCTCAAGGATTTCAAGATTTGGCAGGCGCTGGAAGAGCAGCTCAAACCGGTTTTGCTGAATCTGTCGGAAGAGAAGGAGATAGAGTATGCTGTACAGTCCTGATATCGCGATGGCACTGAATCCGAAAATAGCCGCGATCAGGTGGAGTCCGATCCCAATTCCCTGAAAGGTTGTGCCGGAACTCTGAGTCTGGGCTGTCAGAATGGATGAAATAAGTTGCGCTCCAGTGGCAAAGGAGATGACAAAAAAGCCAGTTTTATCACTTTTGGTGGTAAACTCAGTGAACAGATAGGTCGTTGTAAGGGTAAATCCTACCATGCTCATCAGATTCAGGGTTGAATAACTGATCCGGTAGCCCTCTGTGGAGGTAAGAAGGCCAAGATAGATAACGTGAGTCAGAACGGTTACAACAAGAAGTGGTTGTTTGAATCGTTTCGCTCCCGCATGATCCTTGAAAAAATGGGCAGCATACAAATATGTTGTAACGACATAGAGTAGTGAGACAAGTTGGTTCAGGAGCAACAGCGGTGTATTATTAAGCAACATGTTCTTCATGGGATTGCATCAGGGGGTCGGTAAAGATTGTGGCCAAACTTACAAAGAAAAAATGTATATTCCGGCCATCACGCTCGTGCAAATATACTCTATTATACAAGGAAAAAAGATGAGATCCACAAAGAATATCAGGAATATAGCTATTATTGCTCACGTTGACCATGGAAAAACAACTCTTGTTGATTCGATCTTTCAAAAGACAGGAGCATTCAGGGACAACCAGCAGGTCAATGTCAGGGTGCTTGACTCTAACCCCCAGGAGCGGGAGCGGGGCATTACCATATTTTCAAAAAATGCAGCGGCAGTTTATAACGATCACAAGATAAATATAGTTGACACACCGGGTCATGCTGACTTTGGTGGCGAGGTAGAGCGGATTCTCCAGATGGTTGACGGAGTGCTTCTTCTTGTTGATGCATTTGAGGGGCCGATGCCACAGACCAAGTTTGTGCTGCGCAAAGCCCTTGAGTTGCACTTGAAACCAATTGTGGTCATCAACAAGATTGATCGTCCGCAATCAGATCCTGTCAAGGTGCATGACCAGGTTCTGGATCTTTTTATTGCTCTTGGTGCCGATGAGCATCAGCTTGATTTCCCCTACATCTTTACATCAGCAAAGCATGGTGTTGCAAAATACAGCATGGATGATGCTGATGGCGATATGAGCCTGTTGCTTGATATGATTATCAAGGAGATTCCGCCACCGATTGCCCATGATGAGGGTGGCTTCCAGATGCTGGTGACCACGCTCGACTATAGCGACTATATCGGCAAGATAGCCATTGGTCGTATCCAGCGCGGCAAGGTCAGCCCCGGCAGCCAGCTTGCCGTTGTCGGCCCTGATGGCGTGATGGGCAAGGGGACTGTGACAAAGGTCTTCCTTTTTGACAAGCTTCAGAAAATTGAGTCCAAAGAGGCAACATCGGGTGACATTATTGCCATAGCCGGTATACCTGATGCGACGGTCGGCATGACCCTTGCCTCTGTTGACGATCCAGTATCGCTTGCCTCTTTTGAGATAAGCAAGCCGACACTCTCCATGCTTTTTTCGGTGAACGATTCCCCCTTTGCAGGTCTTGAAGGCAAAGAGGTGACCAGCCGCAAAATTCGTGAGCGCCTGATGAAAGAGAAGATGACCAACGTTGCGCTCAACGTCGAAGAGACCGACAGCGCCGATACCTTCCGTGTTTCGGGAAGGGGAGAGCTTCATCTCTCGGTGCTTATTGAGACCATGAGGCGCGAAGGGTACGAGCTGGCCATTGCAAGGCCTGAGGTGATCATGCACAACGATGAGGATGGCACGCTGCTTGAGCCAATTGAGCATGTGACTATCGATATTCCTGAAGAGTATACCGGCGTGATTATCGAAAAGATGGGGCGCAGAAAGGCCGAAATGACCCACATGGGGACGCTCCGTGGCGGAATGGTGAGGCTTGAATTTGAAATTCCAACACGTGGCCTTATCGGCTACAACCTTGAGTTTACCACCGATACCAAAGGTGAGGGCATGCTGTCACACCTCTTTTATAACTATCAGCCATTCAAGGGCAAGCTGCCATCGCGTGAGACTGGTGCGCTTGTTGTCTCTGAAGCAGGTATCTGCGTCGCTTATGCTCTGAGTGCTCTTGAAGATCGCGGCACCTTCTTTGTGTCGCCGAACACCAAGGTTTATGGAGGAATGATTGTTGGCGAATCGACCAGGGGACTTGATATTACGCTCAATGTCTGCAAAACGAAAAAGCTGAGCAACATGCGCTCTTCGGGCACCGATGAGTCGCTTCGTCTTACTCCGCCGAAAATTCTTTCGCTCGAGCAGGCGCTTGAGTTTATCAATGATGATGAGCTGCTGGAGGTGACACCCCAGAGCATCAGGCTCAGAAAGAAGATCCTCGATGTCAATTTGAGGGCAAAGGCTACCAAAAGGGCAAACGCCTGATTTCGTTTCAGTTTTCTCCGGGTGTTCCCAAGCAGCGCCCGGAGGACTGAGTCTTTCCCTTCCACTCATTGAAGAAAACTTCTTGATTCTGCTTTTCTCTTTTTCCGTTTGCAGAATCCACTGCGCGGTGATCAGTCGCCACTCTTCCGACGGCAGCAATTGCGGCTTTTCGGTGAGAAACTGCGGTGCCACGGGTGGAGTATCAACACGACTGGGAAGCGTTGCAATGGAAGCGGAGAGTTTACGAAAATTGACCGGTTTAACAAAGTACATATCCGCACCCGCCCTGTGACCCGCAAGCTCATCATCAATGGTGGCGCGGTCAGTCAACATGATGATGTGCATATTGGTGTTGCTCCTCACATATTCGGAAAGTACCAGACCGCTCTGGTCGGGAAGCCCGACATCAAGTATCGCCACCACATAGGGTTCCGCAAAGAGATGCTGATAAAACTCATACGCTGAACCTACCCCTGTTACATCGTATCCATCAAGCCGGAGGTATTTGACCACGCTCTTGATGAGAGGTTTGTCATCCTCGACAAGAATGATTCGGGGAGGCGGATTGTTTGGTACTCTATCTTGTGTCACAAGCGTCTGGGCATGAGTCTTCAAGAAGAAGCTTTCTGAGAGTTTTGAGATGTTTGAATGTCCTGATCTTCTTCAGTCTCAGCAACCAGAGGAAGGCGCACTGTGGCACAGATGCGTGACTCTGCGAACTCCAGCATCACCTGACCATGATGCTGCTGAATGATTTGCCTCACCAGCCAGAGCCCTACACCGGCCCCGCTGGTATTGGTGTTAGAGCCTCTGCTGTATTTGTCAAAAAAAGCCTCTCCCTCTTCAGGGGTAAATGGCTCTCCCTGATTTTTAATGGTTATAACGACCTCCGCCCCGTCAATGCGGCTTTCGACCTCAACAGGTGAAGCTTGCGGTGAGTATTTTCGGGCATTGTCAAGAAGGTTAAAAAGGGCTGTTTTAAGATTTTGAGGATAACCGACGATGCTCATGGATTCAGAGGCCTCTGTATAATGAAAGGTATGAAGCGGCCACATTGCCTGAATATGCCTGACCTTTTCGGAGAGAAAAGGGGCAATTGCGATACGCTCTGATTCGCCTTGTGTGCCAGGCTCAGTAAGACGATTACGCTCCAGTGAGACCTCCATGACCTCAACAAGCCGTTCAACAGCATGATGAATGGCTGTGAGCTCTTCATCGTATTCGCACTGGCTCTCCTCTTTCAGTTTATCGATAATATCGAGATTACCGCTTATGACAGCAAGAGGAGTTCGATACTCATGTGACAACATGGAGAGAAAGCGGTGCTGCTGCCGGAGAGCCTGCTGTTCGGAAGCGAAAGCTATTTCAAGCAGGTTCTTGCTGTTGCGAAGTTCAACCGTCATTGTATTGGCAAGTTCCACCGCCCTCCGTTCAGTCTCTTTTGCTGCATCAAGCTCTCTGCGGGCACTCTCGGCCAGAATCCGTTCAGACCTCCTGATCCGCTCTGAGAGCGCAACGGATATCAGGATCATGTGGATCAGACTGGTAAACTGAAGAGTGTTTGTATCCCAGAAAAAACCAAGGGGTAGAATGCCCATGAGACGAAGCAGCATGTGAAAATAACCAAGCGTGCTGACCGCAAAGGCAAGAACAATAAAGATTCCGATACCTGGCAAAGAACGACCCAACCTGACACTCAACACCATTTGGACAACCACCAGACTTAACGTCCCGATAAAGGCTATCGGCGCAATAGATGGATAAAAACCGAACGGCACTGCAGTGATCGTGAGAAAACCAACCAGTGATAGCAAACGCATATAGCGCAGGCTCCACACGCTGGCAACCGGAAAGAAGAGTTTACGGGAAAACTCACTGTAGACTAAAATATTCGCCCCGATTCCACCATAAACGAGATAATCAGAGACGATGTGAACGAAAGAGGGGAAGAGCAGGGTAAGAGAGCCCTCTGCGGCAAAGTTGAAAAGTATTCCGGCCAGCAGATAGAATGAATAATAGAGAAAAAGCGTATCGCGGATTAACAGATAAAAAATGATGTTGATCACAAGAAGCGTCAACGTAATACCGAGAAAAAGTGACTGCAGAATAATATGCTGGTTGGTGAAATCCCGCAGGTCTTCGGTTGTGTGAACCCTCCCGGCAAAACTGATTGAGCTTTTGGAGAAGACCCTCGCATAGATGATGAGCGGTTCAGAGGTCGGCAAAACGAGAGGAACTACAAAGTCGGGGTGGAGCACAGGACGCTGAAGAGCCGGTATGTGGTTGCCAAGAGGCACAACATGATAGGAGGAGGCCAACTCGGGATCACTGCCCGGTCTCTGGATATAGAGCGTCAGCTCATTGATATAGTTTGGTTTGAGCCTGAGCCAGCTCGCTTCGGGAAATGAGGCATTCCGTTCAACGGTGAATCGTACCCAGCAAGCCTCCCGCTTATAGCCGTTGTTGAGGTTCCCTTCTAGAGAGCGAAAGCGCCCATTCTCCCTTGCTTTCAGCACCTCTTGAAAGCCCATCTTCAGGGTGGGGTCTTTCAGGAGTTCAATATGCCCTGTCAGATCGTAAGCACTGCTCTCGCCAAGCAATAATGGCCCTGCCGCCAATGCCGGACTTGACAAAAGAGACGCAAGAAGAAAAAATATGCCACACAGAAGAGTGCGCAGCCTGGTCTTTGAAAAGATGATTGCCGTCATAAGAGGACAATGTTCTGTATGATTCTTGACCCGCACAGGTGACTCTTTTTCACCCTTGAGTGTTTTTTGCTGGTGGCTGTTTTATTGAGTACCTTGGGAGCTTGCAAGCTGACCACACTAAGAAGACAATGAATGCTTAAGGAAGAGTCCTGCCGTTGTTCCACCGACAATTCCCGCACCATAATAACCATTTTGAAATTAAAAAGTCAGCAACTTTTATTGTAAAGAGAACATTATCCTGACAGGAGTTCCTTTCGGCTCCTGACAAAACTTTTTTCTGGACCTCCATCCGTTCTTATGAAGCCACTCATCGCTCTGGTAGGTCGACCAAACGTCGGCAAATCGACACTTTTCAACCGAATTTTGCGCCAGCGAAGCGCCATCGTCGACCCGACCCCCGGTGTCACGCGGGACCGCCACATCGCCGAAGGTGAGTGGCAGGGCAAGCAGTTCCTCCTGATGGATACCGGAGGCTACAACGCTGATGGCGACATCATCAGCATGGCCATGCTTGAGCAGACACTGATGGCCATCCGCGATGCCGACATTATCATCTTTTTGACCGATGTACGGGCAGGCCTCTCCTACGAGGATCTTGAACTGGGCCGACTGCTGCAGCGCACCTTCCAGCACAAGCAGCTCTTTTTTGCAGTCAACAAGGTTGAATCTCCGCAACTCACCCTTGATGCCGAATCGTTTATCAGCACAGGCTTTACCAGCCCCTACTTCATCTCTGCAAGAGACGGAGGCGGTGTGGCCGATATGCTTGACGACATTCTTGAATCGCTGCCTGAGAGGGAAGAAGAGATTGTTGCAGAGAATGCTCCCATTCAGCTTGCTGTGGTCGGACGCCCCAATGTGGGAAAATCAAGTTTTGTCAATGCCCTGCTGGGTTCAAACCGCCTGATTGTCTCCAACATACCGGGCACCACCCGCGACGCTATCGACAGCCGTTTTATCCGCAAGCAGCAGGAGTTCACGCTGATTGATACTGCCGGGCTGAGGAAGCGCACCAAAATTGATGCCGGTATAGAGTATTACAGCTCGCTGAGAACAGAAAAAGCCATTGAACGCTGCGAGGTTGCCCTGGTGATGCTCGATGCCGCCCCAGGCATAGAAAAGCAGGATATGAAGATTA
>Ga0194060_10000352_pt1 | contig 33322 bp, 21 predicted proteins | sample SepL225m_MetaG_FD_163427 | JGI IMG/M metagenome (GOLD analysis project Ga0194060, IMG submission 163427) | Anoxic zone freshwater microbial communities from boreal shield lake in IISD Experimental Lakes Area, Ontario, Canada - Sep2016-L222-5m | ecosystem: Environmental > Aquatic > Freshwater >...
AGAAGTTCATCGCGGCTTCTCCGCGCTCAGGCATTCGATCAGGCCGGCGAAGGCGTGGCGGGTTCGCAGGTTTCTAAAACCGGACTTATTGAAAAGGGCCGCCAACTGTCGGCGATCGGGATAGCGCGCTAAACTGTCGGCGATATAGGCGTACACGCGGGCATCACGATGCAGCACCCAACCCCAGGCTCCCCCCCAGAGTTTGAGCAGCGTGTGACAAAGGCGCTGAAGCCGGGGGTGGGGTGGCTTGGAAAAATCAAGGAACACGGCGATGCCTCCGGGTTTCAGCACGCGGAATACCTCCTGTAAAGCCTCCTGTAAGTCACCCGCATTTCGTAATGCATAGCCGCCGGTGACGATGTCGACGGAGTTGTCCGCAAGCCCCGTGTGGCCCATATCGCCCACCCTATAGTGCACTCCGGGTGATGGGGCTTGTTGTCGCGCCTGAGCCAGCATGGCTTCGGTCAGATCCAGGCCGATGATCGTGCCGGCTGGATATTTTTCAACCAAGCGCCGGGACAGGTCGCCGGTGCCGCAGGCCAGGTCGAGGCAGACGGGGGTTGGCCGTTCAGGCAGCGACGCCACCAGCCTGTTTTTCCAGGCGGCATCACGGCCCAATGACAGACAGCGCGTGGCCAAGTCATACCGGGGAGCAACCAGTGTGAAAAGCTGGCGGTTGAGTAGCCGCGTGCGCCCGGGGTCTGAGAGGTCGGCGCGTATCCGGGAGAGAAAATCATGTGTCATGGATGGGTCTCCCCGAGGAGCCTCCGCCTTGCAGGGGGTCTTCGTCGGAAATGGTCATCATGGTGAAATAGGCGGCCAGGTGATGGCGCAGGGGCGTCCCGAAAAGCACATGGCGGATAAAGGCGCCACGCACCGATGAGGCCATGCGCCCGCTTAGGGTGCCCAGCCACATCCCGCATGCCGCCCGGTTGGCCGCCATCGTAAAAGCCCGGCGGCGGCAGCGATCGTAGCGTGCGAACAAGGGGGTGGACGGCTCCCCGGTGGCGCAGAGGCGCCGGAGAATTGCGGATAGATGCCAGGCATCGGCGAATCCCGTGTTCATGCCCTGTCCGCCAATGGGGCTCATCACATGGGCGGCGTCGCCACAGAGCGCCACCCGGCCTGTGAAATAACTGCGGCAGAGACGGCGTACCGGGGTGAAGGGTGTGACCCACTCGGCCTGCCGGGCATCCAGGGCGTGGCCGGTGACCGCCTCAACGCGGCGCACCAGTGTGGCCGCGTTTGCCTGGGACGGATTCGTTTGTGCAACCCAGCGGCGGCGTCCTTGCGGCAACGGGAACGATTCGAGCGAGCCGGTCGGTGTGAAATAAAGACGGGCCTCCCCCTCCCAGGGAGTGGAGTCAGGAAAGTCACCCATCACAAATGACGGGCGGTAGGAGATGCCCTCGCTGGAGATGCCCACACAGTCGCGCACCGCACTGCGATGTCCGTCGCAGGCGACGGCAAAACGTGCCGAAAAAGCCGAGAGGGCGTTGGTTTCCGCGTTGCGTGTTTCAATCATTACCCCGTCGTTTGTCTGCCGGATGGCCGACACCTCCTGACCGGTGAGGAGGCGCACGGACGGACGGGTGTTGAGTCCGTTGCGCAGAATTCGCAGTAAGTCGCTTTCCGGGATCGAGAGGATAAAATTGAAGGGAGGCGGAAGGTGGTTCAAATCCAAGACGCCGAGTTGGGCAGTTTCGGTCATGACGCGTGCGCGTTGCACCGGGCATCCGGCCGCTACGACAGAGGCAGCCAGACCGGCCTGCTCAAAGCGGTATAGCGAGGGAGGCATCACCCCGATGGCCATGGAGGCGGCGGGATCCTCTGTTCGTTTTTCGAGGAGCAGGCAGGAAAGTCCGGCTTGTCCCAGGAGATTCGCCAGGAATGTCCCGCATGGGCCGCCCCCCGCCACGATGACGTCGGCATCACAGGATTGAAAGGCGATGGTCATGGCGAAATCTTACAGGAATTCGATGAGCATGGCGAAGGCGGAGAAGCCGGCGCCAAAAGAGAGCAATACGCCGCGCTCCCCGGGCTTGGGGTGGGCTTGTTCGACGATCTGTTTAAGTGCGAACAGGACGGACGGCGAGGACATATTTCCGTAGGTACGGAAAACATTCAGTGAATATTGCAGGGCGCTGGCATCCAGTTTCAAGTCGCGCCCCACCTGGTCGAGCACGGCGGTGCCACCGGCATGCACCGCCCACCAGGCCACGTCCTTGCGTGTGAGTTGGTGTTGTGCCAGTAGGGCGTCCAGAGCCTCGCCTGCCAGTTTCGCGCCGATGGCCGGGACCCGCGTGGTAAGCACATTGCGCAGGCGTCCGCCTTCCTGCCGGTATCGAAGTTGCTCGCGGTATTTGGGGTGAATGCTGGAGGTGCTGCCCAGGATTCGCATCAAGCCGGCGGTGTCAGGTACGGATGCCTCGTTTTGCAGGATGACGGCGGCGGCGCCATCGCCAAAGATGCAGTTACTTACAATCAGTGCGGGATCAGGCCCCATAAATAAGGTGGCGCTACAGCTTTCCACCGCCACGCTCAGCCAGGGGCGCCTGTCGTTGGCGGCCAGCAATGCGGAAGCGGTGTCGATGTTGGGTAACGCACCGCCGCAGCCCATGCCGGTGATGTCCAGGGTTTTGACGGTAGAGGGGAGGCCGAGGTCTTCCACGAGATACGATGATAGCCCCGGACAGAGGTAGCCGGTGCAGGTGTTCACAATCACGCCGCCAAGGTCTTCGGCGGTCAAGTCTGCCTCGGTCATGGCCTGCCTTGCCGCTATCGCTCCCGTCAGGCGTGAATACTTGGCGAAGCGCACATTCAGCTTGTCGGGATTCGTTTCGCAAGCCTCCTCCGCGCAATCCAGCCCGAAATAGCGGCCCTCAATGGGACCATCAATCAGGAGTTTGCGATAGAGGGCCTGTTCGTCCGGAGTCAGCGAGAAATGCGAGCTATAAAACTCATACACTTCCCGCTGTGTCACATAGAAGGGGGGATTGGCGGTGGCGGGCACGCGGAGAATTGTACTCAAAACGCCCCCCGACAGAACTGCCCTGCGCCCGGCTCAAGGGATACCATGCTCATTCAGGTTGCACGGACATTTTCGCCTCGATCTTGTTGCCATTCGCGGTGGCTTCGCAGATCGAGATCTTTTCCTTGACCGTCGTGGCCTTGATGCTGGCGACCTTGCTTACGGAACTGTCCAGCACTTCGCCGGTGTCCGGGTCGGTGGTGGTTTCAAGTGTGCCGACGGAGAAACTCTGGCCGACGGCTACGCCCTCGCGGCTGCCGCGGTTGATGATGATCTTCCCGTCCTTCGCGGAAACAACGGAGCCTTCCCACGGGATCTTATCGAGTTGCTTGATCAGGAACTCAACGGCTTGGGCCACGGCGTCTTCGCAGGCTTTGCCGACGTTATCCTTCTTAAAGCCACCCAGATCGCCGCCCAGCCCGCCCAGCGCGGACCCGGAGTAACCCACGCTTAATCCCTTGCGGCCGGCTTTACCAACGACCTTGGTGGACGCCTTGACTTGGCCGGTCTGCGAATCGACAACATAAATCGTGGCGTTGATTTCCGCCGAGTCCTTGGCGCCACCGAGCCGGATGCCTTTGAAACTGAACCCACCCTCGCCGCCGGTGGTGGAATCCTGAACATGTGTGATATCGCCCTTGACGAGCAATTGAGCAGGCGTCATCTGGCCGGTTTTTGGGGCTTTTTTGCCGCCAGCCATGCGGCCGGAGGCGGCAAGATCCTGTTCCAGCATGGCTTCCCCGCGCATGTCTTTCTCGCCGAGTACGATGAATTTTCCCGAGCCCTGCAACGCATCGGTCATCACGGCGCCCCAGGCGTCGCCGATATCCCATTGTCCCGACCAGCCCGCTTTATTTTCAAATTTGCTGACGGTAATGGAATACCGCAATCCCCCCTTGGCCTCATCGGCCGCGAAGGCGCCATTTGAAACCGCCAAAACCGATATCATTGCCAATGCTGTCAGAGTTCGTTTCATTATTTCTCCTTGCGAAAGGTAAATTGTAACCCAGAAACAGCATGACATTAGAGCGAGAAGGGGAGTGCTGTCAAGAGGTGGATTTAGATGCAGATAACGCTTGCGGCAACCCCCTGTTTTCGGTATCTTCGAACCCTAAATGCCCCCCCTGTAAAGAGGTCTGTTTTGAGATTACATTACGGATCCTTTCTGGTTGGCGTAAGTTGTTCCAGGAGAATGAGTTTATACTATGGCTGATCAGCAAAAAAAGAGCGGGGCCTATGATGCGTCCCACATCACGGTTCTTGAGGGTATTCAAGCGGTCCGGAAACGTCCGGCGATGTACATTGGTGACACTTCAGTCCGCGGTTTGCACCACCTTGTTTATGAGGTGGTTGACAACTCGATTGATGAGGCCCTTGCCGGGTATTGTACCAGTGTTCAAGTCCGGTTGAATGCGGATGGTTCCTGTACAATCAATGACAACGGGCGCGGTATCCCGGTGGATATGCACCCGACGGAAAAACGCCCGGCCGTTGAGGTGGCGCTGACCGTGCTTCATGCCGGCGGCAAGTTCGACAACGACAGTTATAAAGTGTCCGGCGGTTTGCATGGTGTCGGCGTGTCGTGCGTGAACGCTCTGAGCGAGTGGCTTGAGGTGGAGGTTCGGCGCGACGGGCAGATCTATCACCAGCGCTATGAGCGCGGCAAGCCGGTCTCGAAACTGGAAACCATCGGCAAGACCCGCGGCACGGGCACCAAGATTACGTTTCTGCCCGACACCCAGATTTTCACCACCACGACCAAATTTGAGTGGGATATCCTGGCAAACCGGTTGCGTGAACTCGCCTTCCTGAACGGCGGCATTGAAATCAATTTTTCCCAGGAGGAACCCGCCCGCGAGGAACTGTTCAAATTCAAGGGCGGCGTGGTGGAGTTTGTGGAATTCCTGAACCGCAGCAAGCAGTCGCTGCATCCCAAGGTGATTTCCTTCACCAAGGAGCGGGATAAAATCGAGGTCGAAATTGCACTCCAGTACACCGACACATATACCGAGACGATGCTGTGCTTTGCCAACAACATCAACACCATCGAGGGCGGAACGCATCTGAGTGGCTTCCGCTCGGCGCTGACCCGCACCGTCAACGCCTACGCCAAGGCCAACAAACTGATCAAGGAGGACAAGGAAAGCCTGTCCGGCGACGATATTCGTGAAGGCATGACCGCCGTGATCAGCGTGAAGTTGCCGGGGCCGCAATTCGAGGGGCAGACCAAGACCAAGCTGGGTAACAGCGAGGTGGAGGGAATTGTGGCGTCGGTTGTGAACGACGAACTGTCCTCCTTTCTTGAGGAGCATCCCTCCGTGGCGCGGCGGATTATTGAAAAGGCGCTGCTGTCGGCTCGTGCCCGTGACGCGGCCCGCAAGGCCCGCGACCTGACCCGCCGCAAAGGCGCGCTGGACTCGGCTGCCCTGCCGGGCAAACTGGCCGACTGCTCCGAGCGCGATCCGGCCCTGTGCGAGTTGTATCTCGTTGAGGGCGACAGCGCCGGCGGTTCGGCCAAGCAGGGCCGTAACCGTGAATTTCAGGCGATCCTGCCGTTGCGCGGCAAGGTGCTGAACGTGGAAAAGGCGCGTCTGGACAAAATTCTGAACAACAACGAAATCCGGACGATGGTCACCGCCATCGGCGCGGGGATCGGCCAGGATGAATTTGATGTCGCCAAGGTGCGCTATCACAAGATCATCATCATGACCGACGCCGATGTCGATGGTTCGCACATCCGAACCCTGTTGCTGACCTTCTTCTACCGTCAGATGCCGAAACTCATTGAGAGCGGCTATGTGTATCTCGCTCAGCCGCCCCTGTACAAGGTGAGCCGCAAAAAACGCGAGGAGTACATCGATACCGACGAGACCCTGACCCGCAAGCTGCTGGAGTTAGGCGCTGAGGACCTGACCCTGAAGGTGGGCCGAAGCAAGACCTTTGAAGGCAAGGAACTGATGGCGGTGATGGAATTGCTTCTCCAAATCGAGCAGGCGTCCAAGAGCCTCGCGCGCAAGGGGGTCAACCTCGAGGATTACCTGAAGAAACGGAACAAGGCCGGCGGTTTTCCCCGGTATTATGTGACCATCGGCAAGGGTGAAAACGCTGAGCACCACTTTGTCACGGACGACAATGCGCTCAAGGAGCTTCGCGAGGAGACGGAGTTGAAAACGGGCACGCAGCTCGAGATTTTCACCGAAAACGGGCATTCCGCGCCGGCCCATGGCGATTCCGCATTCCGGTGGCAGGAGCTCTATGTGGCCAATGCCCTGTCCAAGGTAGTGGAGGCCATCGAGAAAAAAGGCTTCACGTTGGATCATTTCAACCAGCACGAGAACCCGGTCTTCACCCTGAAGGATGCGGATGACGGGGAGACCCCGATATTCTCCCTGCCGAACCTGCTTGAGGTAATTCGCGAATTCGGGCGCAAGGGGCTGAACATCCAGCGGTATAAAGGCTTGGGCGAAATGAATCCCGAGCAGCTCTATGAGACCACCATGAACCCGGAGAAGCGCAAGCTGCTCAAGGTGGTGCAGGAGGATGCCATCAAGGCCGACGAAATCTTCACGATCCTGATGGGCGATGAAGTCGAACCCCGGCGCAAGTTCATTGAGGACAACGCGCTGAACGTAACCAATTTGGATATTTAAGCTATGTATACACGCAACGAACTGGTCGCCAATATCAACATCGAAGACGAGATGCAGCGCTCGTATATCGACTATTCCATGAGTGTTATTATCGGGCGTGCCCTGCCGGATGCCCGTGACGGGATGAAGCCCGGTGCGCGGCGCATTCTGTTCGCCATGCGCAACCTCGGCCTGCTGCATAACCGGCCCTATAAAAAATGCGCGTATGTCGTTGGTGAAGTGCTGGGTAAATACCACCCGCACGGCGATTCCTCAGTCTATGACACCCTGGTGCGTATGGCCCAATATTTCGCCATGCGCTACATGCTGGTGGATGGCCAGGGAAACTTCGGCAGCATCGACGGCGATAACGCCGCCGCCTACCGGTATACCGAGTCGCGCCTGACGAGCATGGCGGAAGAGATGCTGGCGGATATCGACAAGAATACCGTCGACATGGTCCCCAACTACAATGGCGATCTCATGGAGCCCGCCGTGCTGCCCGCCCGCGTTCCGAACCTGCTCCTGAACGGCAGCACGGGTATCGCCGTGGGGATGGCCACCAATATCCCGCCCCACAACCTGGGCGAACTGGTGGATGCCCTGGTGCATCTCATCGAGCATGAGAACGCCACCATTGACGACCTCATGAAGCACGTCAAGGGACCCGATTTCCCGACCGGCGGGATCATTTGCGGGCTGAAGCCGATTACCGATATGTACCGGACAGGGCGCGGCCTGCTGAAGGTTCGCGGCCGGGCGGGCATCGAGGAGGGCAAGCAGGGCAAGGAAAGCATTATCATCACCGAGATCCCCTATGCGGTGAACAAGGCTACCCTGATTACCAATATCGCCTATCTGGTTCAGGAAAAGAAAATTGAGGGCATCTCCGACCTGCGCGATGAGTCAAACAAGGACGGTATCCGCATCGTGATTGAGCTGAAGCGCGGGATCGTGGCCAAGGTGGTGCTGAACAATCTTTACAAGCATACCCAGCTCCAGACCACGTTCGGCGCCATCATGCTGGCCATCGATCATGGCCGGCCGAAAGTCATGAATCTGAAGGAACTCCTGGAGGCGTATCTGGATCACCGCTACGATGTGATCCGCCGGCGTACCCAGTTCGAACTCGACAAGGCCGAGGCGCGCGCCCATATCCTGGAGGGATTGAAGATCGCACTGGATCACCTTGACGAGGTGGTCAAGATTATCCGCGGCTCCAAGGATCGCGACAATGCCCGCGCCCAGTTGATGTCCAAGTTCGGCTTGAGCGAAATCCAGTCGAACGCCATTCTGGACATGCGGCTCTACCAACTCACGGGGTTGGAGCGCGACAAACTCGAGGCGGAATACCTGGAGTTGATCAAATTGATCTCTTACCTGCGCGACCTGCTGGCCAGTCGCGAGAAACTCTTCGCGGTGATCAAGGCGGACCTGATCGAGGTCCGGAAACAATATGCCGATGCGCGTCAAACCAGCCTGGTTCCCGACGAGGGCGAGGTGAATATTGAGGATTTGATTGCCAATCGCGGCTATGTGATCACCATCAGCCATACCGGGTATATCAAGCGTACGGCGGTGAGCACCTACAAGGCCCAGCGGCGTGGCGGTAAGGGCGTGGCGGGGATGGATACCAAGGAGGAGGACTACGTCCAGCATCTCTTTGTGGCCAATAGCCATGATTACGTCCTCTTCTTCACGCCCACCGGGCGGGTATATTGGGAAAAAGTGTACGAAATTCCAGAGGCGTCCCGTAATTCACGCGGTAAGGCGATCGTCAACCTGCTCAATATTCAGAGCGGGGAAGCCGTTGCCGCCATGATCAAAGTCCGCGAGTTTGCCGAGAACCAGTATGTGGTGTTCGCCACGCAGAAAGGCGTTGTCAAGAAAACCAATCTGGCCGCGTTCAGCAACCCGCGCAACACCGGCATCATCGCCATTGCGATTGACGAGGATGACAAGCTCATCGGCGTCAAGCAGACCGATGGCCATGCCGACGTGGTGCTGACCACGCGTAATGGGATGAGCATCCGGTTCAACGAGAGCGAACTGCGTGATCAGGGCCGCGATACCCGCGGCGTGTGCGGCATCGCGCTGGATAAAGAGGATCGGGTCGAGAGCCTGGAGATTGTGGATCCGCGCGCCACGTTCCTGGTGTGTACCGAAAACGGCTACGGCAAACGAACCGACTTTGACGCCTACCGGGTGCAGCATCGCGGCGGCCGGGGGTTGATGACGATCCGGACCTCGGATCGCAACGGGGCCATTGTGGGCGCCCATGCCGTGCAGGAGAACGACGCCCTGATGTTGATTACCGCGCAAGGCCAGATGATTCGTATGCCGGTGGCCGATGTCCGTGTCATCAGCCGCGTCACCCAGGGAGTGCGCCTGATCAACCTGGATGAGGGCGACAAACTGGTGGCCGCCACGACCGTCGAGCCTGAGGACGACGAAGCGGTCGCAGGGTCTGAGGAAGGCTCGGAGATTGTCCCGCCTTTAACCTAAAACTCCCAGCCTGTATTGAACCAGACTTGGGCCTTGGGCGAACTCTCTGTCACGCCAAAGAGCGGGGCGAAATTCATAGTCATCTGGGGGAAGGGGCGGTACTGGATGCTCGGGCCTAGCAGAACGGAGTCGTCAAAATTCCCCCGGTCTTCCTTGGTATCTGTGAATGCTGCCTTGCACTCGGCGCCGAGTGCCAACTTGTAGTCCCGCACGGTATAACTGAGGCCGCTGCAGAACTGGTACTCCCGTTCCAGGTCGCCGCCGGTCTGGCATTCGGCAACAAAGTTCACGCCCCAGTGCCAGCGTTGGGCCAGTTCCCCGCCGAACAGGATCTTAGGCTCGATCTGATCAGGCTCACTCCGCCTGTCGTGCCGGATCCACTCCAGATACAAGGCGGGGTTGCCGGGTAGCTTACCCCAATCGGCCAGGGCGTAGCGGAGTTCCAGTTGCTCGCTGTTATAGATTTCGCCATCACTACCGGATTGGTCGGTGCGGGCATAGATATCGAGTTGGAATCGGTGAGGCAGGCCGAACTCCACCTCGTACAGGCTCCGGTAACTTGTGGTTCCGTCCTTGTTGAACGTTGTCCTCAGCCAGTATTCCACATCCATCTTGCCCTCAGGGATGACATAGACCCGCGTGGTGGGGAAGCGCCGGGTGGCGGTCCAGAGCGGTTGCTCATAGGAACCGATCAGTCCTTCCTCGCGCAGGGCGGGAAGCCGGGTGGCGGTGACCTGAATCACCGGATATTCCCAGGACCGGAGGCGTTGCTCAACCGGTTGCGGTTGTGTGGCGGGCGCCGCGTTCCTCATGGCGTCGGCAGGATTGGCGACTTGGGCCAGACTGGTTCCTGCGGCGACCATCAACCCGGCTATGACTACCGTTACGTTCCCGACCCGTCGTGACTGTTTCATGGATGCTCCTGTAAAGTTTGACAGTATAAACGCCACCATGGTGGAAAAGGTTCAGAATAATCTCGCCATGAACGCTTAGGGATTCAGCGTTGGTCTCTAAAGTTTGGTTCTGCCGACGTTTTTTTCTTTCTTCCTGCCGTGAATCTGTAAAATGCCACCCTTTTCCAGGGAGACACTTATGGTTGCTGAAGTTGATCAGAATGAATCGCTTGATGCGTCGTCCATTCCACGGCTGGCTGCGGAGCTGAATATTGCGCCGCGCCAGATCCTGGCGGTGGCGAAACTGCTCTTTGAAGGAAGCACAATCCCCTTTATCGCCAGGTACCGCAAGGAAGTTACAGGGAACCTCGACGAGGTTCAGATCGGGAAAATCCAGGAGCGGCTGGAGTATTACAAGGACCTTGAGGACCGTCGGACGACCATTCTCGGGTCCATTGAGGAGCAGGGGAAGCTGACCGATGATCTGAAGGCGAAGATTCTCGCCTGTACCACTAAGAACGCGCTGGAGGATCTCTACCTCCCATTCAAGCCGAAACGCCGCACCCGTGCCCAGATTGCCCGGGAGAAGGGGCTGGAGCCCCTGGCCGCCCTGATTCTCTCTCAGCCGGCTTCCGGGAGTCCCGACGAGGCGGCGAAGGCCTTCATCAACGCGGAGAACAAGGTGGAATCGGCCGACGACGCTTTGGCCGGGGCCCGCGACATCGTTGCGGAGCAGGTCTCGGAAAACGCCGAAATCAGGGCTTTCGTCAGGCAATTCTTCGCGGCCAACGGCGTGGTGGTGTCCGAGGCGGTGAAGGAGGCCACGAAAGAGCCGACCAAGTTCGAACAGTACTATGACTTCAAGGAGAAGGCGGCCGACATCCCCTCGCACCGCTATCTGGCCATCCGGCGCGGTGAAAATGAAGGTGTGCTGAAGCGGTCCTTTGCCGTGGAGGCCGATCCGATACTGAAGAAGATCGGCGAGGTGATGAAGACCAACGACCGGTCGCCCTTTGCCGTCCATCTGCACACCGCCATCGAGGACAGCTATAAGCGGCTGATCGCTCCCAGCGTGGAAACGGATGTGGCGGTTGATCTCAAGATGAAGGCCGATCGGGCGGCGGTGGAGATTTTCGCCAATAATCTGCGGAGCCTTCTGCTGGCGGCCCCGCTGGGCGGCCGGGCGGTGATTGCCGTCGATCCCGGGATCCGGACCGGTTGCAAGGTGGCTGCGCTGGATGCGACGGGGAAATTCATGGCCAACACCACGTTGTATCTCAGCCAGGGCGACCGGGCCGAGATGGAGGCGCGCATCGACCTCGCGAAACTGATCGCCAAGCACCAGCCTGCGGCCATCGCGGTCGGCAACGGTACTGCGGGACGGGAGACGGAGGGGTTCATTCGTGACACGCTCAAGAAGGCCAATATCAAGAATGTCATGGTCATCCAGGTCAACGAATCCGGAGCCAGTATCTACAGCGCCTCCGAGGTGGCCCGCGATGAGTTCCCCGATCTCGATCTGACGGTCCGCGGTGCGATCTCGATCGGGCGCCGATTGCAGGATCCGCTGGCGGAACTCGTCAAGATTGACCCGAAATCCATTGGTGTTGGCCAATACCAGCACGATGTTCACCAGCCGCTCATCGCCCAGAAACTGGAGGATGTGGTGGTCAGTTGTGTGAACCATGTGGGCGTGGAGCTGAATACCGCCAGTGCCTTCCTTCTGGCCCGGGTTTCCGGAATCGGCAACAGCCTGGCCAAGAAGATTGTGGCGCATCGCGACAAGAGCGGGGCGTTCGCCAGCCGGGCGGGGCTGCTCAAGGTGCCCAGTCTCGGGCCAAAGGCATTCGAGCAGGCCGCCGGGTTCCTTCGGCTCCGTAACGGCGAGCACCCGCTGGATGCTTCCGCCGTTCACCCGGAACGGTACGCCCTGGTCGAGACGATGGCCGGGGATCTTGGGGTTGCCCTGAAGGACCTCGTGGGCAATAAGGATCTGGCCGACAAGGTCGACATTCGCAAGTATGTCAGCGCGGAGGTGGGAGAACCCACGCTGAAGGACATCATCGCTGAGTTGAAAAAGCCCGGACGCGATCCCCGCGAGACGTTTGAGGCTCCCTGCTTCCGGGATGACGTGAATACGATGGAAGACTTGAAGCCGGGTATGGAGCTTATGGGGATTGTCACCAACGTTACAGCCTTTGGTGCGTTTGTCGATATCGGGGTCCATCAGGATGGGCTGGTCCATGTATCGGCTTTGTCCGACCGGTTTATCAACGATCCTGCGGAAGTGGTCCAGGCGGGCGACCGCCTCAAGGTCTGGGTGATTGATGTGGACATCCCCCGCAAGCGGATTGCCCTGAGTGCCAAGGGTGCGGGGACCGGGAGTACGGGAAGGCCCGGACTGCCGGGGGGCGCCGCCGGGAAACCGGGCGAACGGAGAGGTTCGTCATCCGGCCCGCGTCCGTCATCCCGTCCTCAGTTCAATTCCAATCCATTTGCATCCCTATGAAGCACAGTGGTTCATGCGACCCGGAAAGTCTCGCTCTCCAGATATTATCGAGGTCAATGGCTTTTCGATTTTGAATGAGAGCGCCATCTTGATTCACGCCGGAAAAATATCTGAACCTTATATTGGGAAAAGAGGTTGATGCGGATATACTCTCGCTTGAACGATAAGCCGGGTTTTAAACCCAAAGGAGACTATCATGGCCTTTACCTTGCAACTTGGAGACGTAGCGCCGGATTTCAAGCTTACGGCAACGGATGGACGTTCTTATAGCCTGGCGGATTTCAAGGACGCCAAAGTTCTGGTCGTTTTCTTTACCTGTAATCACTGTCCATATGTCGTGGGGTCCGATGAAGTGACCCGCCAGACGGCGGACCGTTTCGCAGCACAAGGCGTTCGTTTCGTCGGCATCAACGCAAATAGCCGAAACACGTATCCCGAGGATTCCTTCGAACACATGGTGACGCGGATGAAGCAGCACAAGTTCCCGTGGGTGTATCTGCACGACGGGAGTCAGGCGGTGGCCCGTGCCTACGGCGCCCTGCGCACCCCGCACTTCTACGTGTTCGATGCCGCCCGCAAACTGGTCTACACCGGACGTGGCGTCGATAAGCCGCGCGCCGCCGCACAGGCGACAGTGAATGATCTGGCGAATGCGCTGGAGGACTATCTCGCCGGGCGCCCTCTGCGGGTCTCCATGACCAACCCGATCGGCTGCAACGTAAAGTGGGAAGGCAAGGATGCCCACTGGATGCCGCCGGATGCCTGTGACCTTGTCTGAGCATGATCCCGGATACTGACCATCCTGAGGACCGTCCTGATCCTGACGTCCAACTTATGCTGGAGACGGCGGCGGGCTCGGAAACGGCCTTCACCGAGTTGATCCACCGCCACCAGAACGGGTTGCTGAACTTTTTCATCCGCATGGGCGTTTATAATGATGCCGAGGATCTGGTGCAGGAAACGTTCGTGAGACTCTATAGGGCGCGGGAAAGGTATCGCCCCACGGCCAAGTTCACCACGTTCCTGTATGTGCTGGCCCGGCATGTGTGGGCGGACCGGGGCCGTAAAGCCAAAATGCACAAGCGGCTCGAGGAGAGCCTCAAAACGGATGCCGAGATCGGCGGCGGCGTGACGCTCCCGGTGTCGGCGGCGGGCATGGATGTGCAGGAGGCGCTGGATGGGTTGTCGCCAAAATTGCGTGAAGTGCTGGTGTTGAACGTCTACCAGGGGCTGCGTTATCAGGACATCGCCGAAATTCTGGCGATTCCGCTCGGGACGGTGAAGTCGCGGATTAACCTGGCGCTAGAGAAATTGAGGGAAACATTCGATGAAGACTGAGAAAGATGTGATGGCTCGCCTCAAGAGTCTGCCCCCGGTCATGGTGTCTCGTGACCTGGCGCCCGAGATTCTGGCGAAGGTCAGGGCGGGGACGGCAGAGACATCCCGGACGATTGTTTGGCGTGTGGTTGTTTCCCTGGCGGCGGCCGCCACGGTGGCGTTGCTTCTGGGCGGACTTTGGTTGACGAGGACAACCCCTGCCGATCCGAGCCGTCAGGCCATGGCGTGGTTGTGTCAAACCCAGGAACCTGACGGGTCGTGGAGCACCAAGCGCTGGGGCGGCGACAAGCACTTTGAGGTGGCGTTGACAGGCTTGGCCCTGATGACACTCCTCGATGAAACCAGGGAGGCTCGTCAATCTGTCGAAAAAGCCATAGCCTACCTGATTCAGCACCAGCAAGCGGATGGGCATTTTGGCGAGCTGTTTTCCGGTACCCCTTATAATCACGGGATTGCCACCCTGGCGCTGGCGAAGGCCTATGCAACGAGGAAAGACGAATCCCTGCGCCTGGCCCTGGATCGTGCGATCTCGGCCATCTGTTCGCGCCAAGTTGCGGATGGCGGCTGGAGTTACTACAACGAGGCGCATCCCGCGTCCAATCTCTCCATCACGTTATGGCAGATCGAGGCGTTACGCCTGGCCTCGGTGGAGGGTTGGCCGCAGGCGAAGGCGAATGTCGAGCGCGGTCTGCGCTGGATGGCGGGGGTCGCCTCCGATGACGGCTCCTTCGGATACCGGCGGGTTGGCGATGCTCCAGAGGGGCCCCAGACCCTGATGGCGATGGGGGCAATGAGCCTGTTGGATGTTGCACACTCCCGGTTGATGCCGCCCGCCCGGCGTCAGGCGATCAAGGCGCAGATGCAGCGACTGGCCTCATCGTCCGGCGATGATATGGATTACTATCGCCGCTATTTTCTGACGGCGGCCCTGAAGAAGATGGGTGAGGAGTCCGGCCAAAAGAATCTTCATGCGCTACGCCGCGACCTGGTGTCGCAGCAAGTCAAGCAGGGCCCCGAATCCGGAAGTTGGAAAGCCAATGACCGCTGGAGTGCGACCGGTGGGCGTATCTATGCCACAGCGCTAGCCTCCCTTTCGCTTCAGTAGAGCGAATGGGTAGGGCGCGCGCGCCGTCGAGCGCCGCCGCGCCCGCCCTACCCATCAGGATGGGGGCGGTTCTTCTTTAGTGGGGTCAGTGACGGCGGCGACCGCCGGGCCGGTTGAGACGATCACTTGCGAGGCGCGCAGGAGGTAGGCGCCCAGTTTGTAACCCTTCCGTGTTTCCTCGATGATGGTGCCCTCGGGGTGCTCCTCGGAGGCAATCTGGGTGACACATTCGTGGCAGTTGGGGTCGAAGAGTTGTCCCTTGGTCTCGATGGGGGTGACGCCCGCTTTTTCAAGGCAAGTCTGGAACTGTTTCAGGATTCCTTCAAATCCTTCGATTACGTTATGTTTGATATGATGTTGCCGGGCGGCTTCAATACCCAACTCAAAATGATCCACAACGGGGAGAAGTTCCTGCAAAAGTTTTTCCGCAGCCCGACGGGACATATCCTCCCGGTCCCGGATGGTTCGTTTCCGGAAATTATCGAAATCCGCCTGAAGGCGCAGGAGTCTGTCCTTTAGGGTGGCAATCTCCTGATCTTTCGGATCGATGATAGTTTGTTCGGCTGCCGGTTCAGCGGAAGGGACGGCAGGAGCGTCCTGAGCGGAGTCCTGTTCCCGGGGCGTTGACTCTGCATGACTGTGATGCTTTTTGCTCATAAATGTAACTCACATTAAAATGGGCGAGGGGGGACTTGAACCCCCACACCTTGCGGCTCAAGATCCTAAGTCTTGCGTGTCTGCCAATTTCACCACTCGCCCAACCAATTTACTGTCAATGGCCTATATCTGCATTCAAATGCTCGGTTTAAGTGCGTTTGTGCCACTATTCCATATCATGACCACTATGTATCAATGACAACTGGAACAAAGATACCTGAGTGAGACTACACGGTCAAGGGTCACGCAAAGTGGCGCACCAGCGACAGATGTCAGAGTAATTGACCTGACAGGATTTGACTCTTTCGCTGTGTGGCGGAAAAAAGGGCCGGAGCAGCCTTTCGGCCACTCCGGTCGGAATGATTCAGGGACTGTCTGGCTTTTACTTCGTTGCCGAAAGTGACCAGTGTCTCCTTGTGATCATTCGGTTCAAACAGTAGGGGAGCGCCGTGTTGGATTGAAAAGGAAGGAGTAAAAAATCAATTAGTTTTCGACTTTCACCCGGCCCGGGTTTCCACCTTGGTGGGTTCACTGGCGCGGCCTATCAGGGTGTGCATGATTTCCTCATGGGTGGCGAGGATGTTATCAAGCGTGGTGATGTGTGAATGAAGAAGTGGAGTATCGGCGCCCGGGGCATTTCCACCGTTTTGAAATCGGGTCATCGAAAGGGTTTTCCCTGTTGGTATTGAAACCGGACTAGCAAGGGCGGTTATCAGGCAATCTCGCAGATTGGCTCGATCTTTCTCGTCCAGAGTAATCAGGGGAATGTCCATCTTGAGTTTCAAGGGCCGCCGACGGGATGGCGGCACAAGGATCGGGGCATCGCCGTCAGCCAGCGCGAGACGGGTCGGGTTGCGGCGCGAGAATAGAGGCGTCAGGTTTACCGGAACTCCGTGGGCGCATAAGAGGGCCAGGGCGTGGTGGAGTTGGAGTAGTCCGCCGCGAGATGCGAGATTGCAGGGAATGGCGGCATAGTCGCGCCCGGCGAGAATATCGTCCGTAAATCCGGTCAGATTTCCCCGCGGTCCCACTTCCAGAAACACGCGAACTCCGTCGGCGTACATGGTTTCAATCGTTTCGCGGAAGCGAATGGGTTCGGCCCATTGATCGATCATGATGCGCCGTATCGCCGCTGGCTCGTTAGGCAGGCGTTTGCCGGTGGTTGTGCAGTAGACGGGAATGCGCGGAATGCGATCCTCATAGGTCCCAGCGGACTGCTCGAGCCGGTCGCAGATGGGGCGGTACATTGGCGTGTGGTAGCCGCGGTCGAAAGGCAGGAACTGGCACAGAGCGCCCTCACCTTCAAGTGTTTCGCGGGCCGCCTCGATCGCGACCGGACTTCCGCATAACACCACTTGGTTGGGGCAGTTATCCATGGCCACATATAGCGCCCCCCCGCTTTCCGCAGCCATTGCCGCAATGCGCCCGGGGTCGGATGCGCCCACGGACATGAGCCGGGCCGGGGGAACCAGGTCATGCACCCATTGCTCGATCACCCGGTCTTCGATGAGGGGTTTATCCATGATGTTGTCTGATGTTGTGCAGTCGGCGAACGCGGCGGCCTCCAGCGCGAGATCCTGTGCCGTACTGTGTCCGGCGATGGCGTCGGGTGACACGCCCAACACCAGAAGTAAATGGTAGAGGGAGCAGTCGGCGGCGGTGATCAGTGGCAGGGCGTACTCCATGTTCCAGAGTGCCGCATCAACCTGCTGTCGTTCCATAGAAGTAATATGCGTCGGGGGGAATGCGATCTGGCTGGGCAGCGGTTGTCGTCCGCGCTTGATGAAAGCGCGATCCGCGCGGTCGAACCAGCCGCGTACTTCGGCGAAATGGATACACAGGTCAGCGAGCATGCCCGGATATTGAGCCCCCTCACCGGGCAGGAGGAAGGCGATCTTTCCTTCACGACCAAGCGGGCGGTCGAAATAGTAGATGCCGTTGCGGTCCTGGATGGCGGTGCGTCCGGTGTCCATCAGCGCCGTTGTGGCGGCATCGAGCTTTGCCGCCAGGGTTTGCGGCGATTCCGCCACAATGGCCAGGCAGCATGGCGCCGCAACATCGCCCCCGAGACTGAGGGTGAAGGCAATATCTCGAAGGGTTGCTTCGGGCTGCTGCGCCAATTTAACGCGCAGGGATTTTGCCCTCTCCAGCACCGCGTCGCGGGTGGAGTCCCGAATGATGACCAGCTCGCACGGCCAATCCCGCAGGAGCGTGGTCTGGCCCGGGCCGGATGAGTATTCCTCCAGAACTACATGGCTGTTGATCCCGCCGAATCCGAAGGCGCTCAAGCCCGCCCGCCGGGGATATGACTCGCCATGAATCCAGGGGCGGGTCTCGGTGTTGATATACAGGGCGCTCTGTTCGATGCCGAGTTCGGGGTTCGGCTCGTCGCACAGTGTCGGAGGGAGCACCTTGTGATACAAGGCGAGCGATGTTTTGAAGAGACTGGCCATCCCCGAGGCGGGAATGGTGTGGCTGATCATGGATTTCACCGATCCGACGGCACATCGCGGCAACCGACCTCCCCGAGCACCGAAGACCTGCGTCATGGCCTGGACTTCAATGCGATCCCCCACAGCGGTGCCGGTTCCGTGGGCTTCCACGAGCCCAATGGTGGCCGACGAAAATCCGGTTGTCTCGTAAGCACGGGTCATCGCGGCAACTTCTCCCTCAAGGCGCGGGACAAGGAAAGCCTGACCCTGACCGTCGCTGGAGAGGCCCACTCCCTTGATCACGGCATAGATTCGGTCGCCATCGCGCTCGGCGTCTGCCAGGCGTTTGATCACGGCAAAACCAATCCCTTCGCCCAGTAGCGTGCCGTCGGCGTTCTTGTCGAATGGCCTCAATTTTCCGCGTTTGGACAGGGCGCCCAACATAGAGAACACGATGAAAACACCGGCGTTGGTGTTTTCCTGAGCACCCCCGACAAGCATCATGTCGCACCGCCCGGTAGCCAATTCCCTGATGCCCGCGTCCAGGGCAATAAGTGACGAGGCACAGGCGGCATCCACCAGATAGTTGGGCCCCATGAGGTTCAATCGGTTGGCGATGCGGCCGGAGAGGACATTGGAAATCAGTCCCGGACACGTGTCCGGCGTGAAGGGAGGCAGCCTTTGCTTCATGCGGCCCACAAGGGCGTCCATGGTGGCAGCCGGGAGTTCAGGCACAACTTCCCGTAGCAACTCCATGAATAGTTCAATCCCGCCGTAGGCGCCGCTGGCGGTTACGCCCCGGTGAGGATAACTCCCGTGCCCGACGATCACGCCGGTTCGTTGCCGGTCAAAAGGGCGATCGATGTAACCGGCGTCGGCCAGTGCCTCGCGCGCCACCCGCAACGTCAGAAAATGTCCTGGATCACTACCATCCACGGAGCCCGGCATGATGCCGAACTCCAGCGGATCGAACTCGGCGAACGGCTCGATGAATCCCCCCCGTTGGCAGTAGGTGCGCGTATTGGCGGCGCCATCCGCCTTTGGGTCGTGGAATCGCGCGGCGTTCCAACTTGCAGGGGCCTCGGATACAGTTTCGACCTTGGCGACAATGTTGTTCCACAGTCGACCGACCGTGGGGGCACCGGGGTAAATCCCGGCCATGCCGATGAGGGCGATATCCTGGGTTGAAGGGTTCATTAATTTACCAGTCCTTTAGACTATGGTTCTCTTATCCGCATATTTACGGTAGGCCTGTTGGATCGTCTCCAGATCCGACGTGCGGACATGCATCAGACGGCGGTCTCCTTCGTCGAGCACGACAAAGGGTTTGCCCGGTTGTTGATGACGAAAGAACGAGGCGGGAATCCGCATGCGTTTGGCCAGGATTCCCTGCCGCCCGATTTTGATCAGCTTGGGTTTTGCGGTCATCGTTCGTCTCCTCAAAAGATAGACTTACCATAGCGGGCCTGTGTTAGTGCTGGATGAGCGGGGCGTTATATACCGGTTGGAATAAATGACGGGGCAGAGGCCAGAAAACTTAAGGGGTGCGCCCAGTCATGTGTTCACACCGTGTCGCTGTCGCCCAGGGACAGGAACCAGTTGCCCGGGCGATCCCAGCCCCCGAGGTTCAGGGCGGATCCGGCGGCTAAGACGCTCGTCTGGATCCCGCCGCGTCCCGCCTGCCGGGGGATGAAACCATGCTGTCGCAACGCTAAACGCAAATGCGTGCGGGGGAGCATCCAGACATCCGTGAGATCGACATTCTGTGAACGCAACCATTTAAGGGAAGTGGAAATCAGGGCGTGAGCGGCGTTGTGGTCACCCCGGCGCGGCGTGACCAATTCGCAGATCCGTCCGCGCACCCGGTCTTTCCATCGCGTTATGCTCAGGACTGCGAACCCCTCAATTACTCCTGATGATTTGTTGCTGATGACGATGCGTTCGTATCGATTCCCGGGTGCGTCCACATAACGCCAGTTCAAGTAGGCGGCATCGCGCACGACCATGTTCGGGTAATCGTCCCGGATACGCAGCCAGAACAGGTCGAGCCAGGAGTCGAACCGGTCGAGCCGCGACACCCGCAAGGCGCCGTGGACGGAGGCTTGTTTTCGGGCAGCGCCGCGCTCCATCCCGCGCAGACAAGCGGCCAGGAGCGGGGCGAAAGGGGGGGAGGGGCGTCCCGACGAGGCGCGTAACGCCCCGCTGAAAGGCCGTATGAGAAGCGGTATCGCCGCCATGGTTTGCTGACCGAGCAATGTGGATAGGGTGAATTCGGCATCGGCATTCGCCATTCCATAGGATAACACCACTTTGGCGGCCTCCAGTTCCCCGATGCAGGCATGAAGGAGGGCCATATAAGCGTCGAGACGGCGGTACTCCTCAAGTATACCCACATCGGTTCCCTGGCAGGCTAGGAAGTCGTGTCCCGATGCTTTCACGCGCACGGGAATTTGTCCCATGAAACCAACGATTGTGCGTCTGTTTGTGAGGACGACAGACCCCGCTAGTTTGCCGCTAACCCCGCCGAACTTCCATCGGAGCCTGGCGACCTCCTGGCGCTCGCCGAATATACGATGGAGCAGATCGGCGACCTCCTCAAGATCGTCAACCGTAGCCGGACGGGCGGCCAAGACTGGTCGTGTGATGCTCATGGCTTATCCCGTTGCAGATGTCGGTTCAGGAAGGCGACGAGGGCCGAGACGCTGATGTCGTGAAGCATCGAACCGCTTGCATCCACGAAGAGGGTATGGAACGGCAGTGGTTTCCCGTTGAAACGCTTTTGCAGCAGCCCGGCGAGTCGCGCGACGGCGAGGGAGCTCAGGCCCAGGTCGGCGCCGAGGAGTGCGTCGGGCTGGATCGGAGAAGGAGTCGTTCCCGGCGGCTTGCCCAACACCTGATTGATGGCAGTCGTGACGTCACGCCATGTCGCCTCCGGCGTACCGCTCGATGGTTTCTGTTGAATCCAGCTCATGAGCATTTATCCCTGCTTCGCCACGGCAAAAGCCATTCCCCGGTCATGCCCGACATGGGCCGTCACACAGGTATTGCTGCTGGATGACGTGGTCGGGGCGCCGGGGACATGTGCCTCGATCTCCACATTGCCCTGAGTGAGGTCGACCTGTCGAACGATATGGTTCAAGGGATTCCCCGCCAGGCCCACCCCCAATGCCTTGCCGACGGCCTCCTTGGCGCACCACAGGCGCAACAGCCATCCGGGACGTTCCCCGTCGGGACAGGCATCCAACAGGGCCGTTTCGGCGGAAACAAATCCGCCTTCCGCCAAGCCATCGTGGTTATCCGTCAGGGATGCCACGTCAATGCCCACGTTACGGCAGAATTCGGAGCGTTCAGCCGCCAACGCCACGGAACTGTTTCCGCAGTGTGAGATGGAGACCGAAATCTGGTTCTTGGTCTGCGGTAGCGCGGTGCAAGTGACCCGTGGTTGCCCGCCCTCGCCGGGGAGGATGCCAATGGATTCCAAAGGCGCCACAAAACCATAACGGTCCAGCAGTAACAGGCGTACTGCATCCTTGGCCGCCACACGGCCGCGCATCCATCGGCGTCTCGCCGCCGCATTCGGAAGGTGACACCATACTTTCCATTCGGGTTCAAGAAGAATATAGGGTGCCGCGATTCTGTCCCACGCGTTGTGGCGAAATTCGTCCACGCATTGGCAGCACCAGCCGTGCAGGCCGTCGTCGGCGAAGGTTGGCAGGCTCCATGGATTCCGGACAATACCTTTTACGGTGTGGCCGGGCAGAGAACCAAACCCCAGCGATAGGCGGAAGGGTTCGAGCGCAGAATCGTCCTTCACCCGGTTACTCCATTTCTTCCGGCGTCGGAGAAGACGGGCCGATGTCCCTCGGAACCAGTAAGGCGGTTCAAGGCTTTTGTGCAAGAAAAGATCATGCCCTCCATGACTGCGAGCAGGCGACCTTGTGAATCGGTGTAGTAGTGGTCTGTCGTCAACAATTCACCCCCGTCCTGTGTTACCGCCTTCAGTACGCAACGAACCGGTTGCCGTGAAAACGCATGGAATAAACGGAACCGCCCCATCTGCATGGGTAACGGCGTCATATCATGCCAATAGCGTTCCCATAGGATCGCCAGTTGGAACGATGCATCCAGAATCGTGGGATCAAGTATCCACTGGCTGTGTGACGACCCGGGCAGGCAAACCTCCGGCGGCACGGATTGCAATATGCCCACGATGGCGTCCTCCCGGATTCCCTCGATTGCTGTGATTCCCGCAAAACACCGTCCTTGAAATAGCCATTGCCTGTAGGCTTCCGAAACACTCAGGTCAAATGGTTTGAGGGCGCCGACATCCATGGACATGGACGTGACCGGCGCTGATTCAACTCCGAGCGTAACGATGGCGCGGTAGTGTGCCCGGTTTCCCGTATCGGCCCCGCGGATCTCCATGGAGAAGGCCTCGGCGTGAGCCGTCTCAGGGTGGGGCTTGACGCGGAGGCCCCTGACCAGAAGCGTCTTGGGCTGATCCTGCTCAACCACGATACCTTTCTGAACCTGCAGGGAGGAGATTTCAATTCCGCCCCTAGGTGAAAGGGATGCCGCCCATGCCGATTCTGCCATCAGCTCCATGGCCATGGCCGCCGGGAAAACCGGTTTGCCGTCGAGCATGTGATCATACAGGTAGGCATGCCGGGCGGGATCAAGAGTGCAGGCAACTTCAAGGGTGCCGTTGTTGTGGATGACGGAGCCGGCGCCGACCAGGGGAAGGCCCGTCCGACCGGACTCAGGGATGTGCGGACGGGAGTATGGGGCATCGCCCAGGAGTACCTCCACATCGCCCTTTCGGCCGTACTGAAGTTCATCGATAAAGCACCGTCGGCCAGCATCCGGGGGGATGACCTGCACACCCATGTCCTGGAAGCGGTGCAGAACTTCTTCCGACGCCATGCCGGCGCTTTGCCAGGGACCCCAGAGAAGCGCGACGACCCGCCCGGTCATGCGGCGATCCAAGTCGCGTGCCAACGCGTTCAGCACGCCGTTGGCGGCAGCGTAATCACTTTGCCCGGCATTGCCAAGGGAGGCGACGGAAGAGAAGAAGGCCGCGAACTTCAAGGATTCCAGGCGCAGGCGCCGGGTAAGCAGGAACGCGCCGTCCGCTTTCGTGTCGAAGACGCGGTCGAATGATTCCGGCGTCTTGTCCTCCACCCGTTTGTCTTCGATCAAGCCCGCCCCGTGGATCACGCCATCCAATCGTCCGAATTCGGCATAGATCTGGTCGATCGCGCCAGCAAAGGAAGGCTCGTCGCGCACATCGAGCGGGAGATAATTCACCCGCGATCCGCTCCGTTGGAGTGAGGCCAGGTTGGCGCGTATTTCCCGTTCGCCACACAGTCGGCGGTAGGCCGCCTCGATCACGAGGGGTGCGGCTTTCCCGTTGGATCCCGCCAACTGCCGGGCAAGGATGCGTCGGAGTTCCTCGGGCGATGCGATGTCCCGCGTCGTCGCCGCTTCCTCAACGGCTGGCAACGGCGACCGGCCCGCCAGAACCAGTGTCGGTTTGAATCGTTCGGCGAGTTCCAGGCAGACCTGCGCTGTGATGCCGCGTGCGCCGCCAGTCACCAGGATGACCCAATCGGAACCGATGTGCAGGGGCTCGCCCGTGCCCCGGTCAAGTTCGGCGGGGGCAATACTGACCTCCTGTCGACACCCGCTACTGAACCCTGCGAATCGGGAGTCATTCCCGCACTGTAACTCTCCCATGATCCTTTGCTTAAGGACAGGGATGGACTCGCTACGGCTCAAGGCAAGGGTGCTGGCGCTCACGGTGGGCCATTCTGTTGCAAACGTGTTGACCAGCCCCGTAATGCCGCCATGGCCGGGGAAGTCACCGTCCGTTTCGACTGCGGCGAGAATCCGGGTACGCCCGGAGGGCGGTGGGGTTTTCAAATCGTCAGCCGCCGCTTGGGTCAGGTAAAAAAGGGCTTTCACATCCTCCTGAAGCGCCCTCCGCCATCGGGCGAGAGACATTTCCCGGGCCGGGGCCCGCCCGCGTAGCGGTAGCAGATGGATGATACCCGCCACCCACCCCTCTGTTTTGCGAATAGCTCTGACAAGCGTATGCAGGGCTTGGGGGTTCGTGAAGTCAGTCAGGTAACAGCCTGCCGCGCCCCCGGGTCTTTCTTTTGCCGAAACCACGATGGCGTGAGAGCCCAGGGCGCGGATCGACTCCGCCACGGCCTCCGCCACGCCGCCTTCGTCGTCGGTGATGAGAAACACACCGTCACGAGGAATCGAGGCGGGGCTGTTTTGCATCGGCGCGTCCTCCATCCGCATCATGAAGCGGGGCACGTGGACACGGGCGGCAGGAGGTGAACCGGCGAGGTCCTTTTCGTTTTTGGCCGGACTCCCTGGGGAAAGTGTCGGCGGTGTGGTTCCCGATCCGCCGGGCAAGGGGACCGAGGTGATGCGGTCAATGAGTTGGCGCAGGGTTTTCAGGACGGCTAGGTTGCCTGCGGAGGAGGAGTCCGGTGTGGGGCCGAGATGCGGGAATGCTTTGCGCAGCCGGCCCGAGATTTCGACGCGTTTAATGGAGTCGATGCCGAGTTCAGCCTCGAGGTCGGCATCCACCTCCAGCATGTCAGGCGGATAACCGGTCCGTTCTCCAACGATCCTCAGCACTTCTGTCCGGACATGGTCGGTATACGCCCCGGGTTGCGTCGCTTGTGCAGGGGTGGGCGAAGGAGTTGCGGGGAGCGGAGCCACGCTGACCGTAGCCGCCCGCTCAACAGGTGTAGCTTGTGTTGGAAGGCTTTGTGGGACGGTGCCTGGTGCGAAAGCCAGCATCACGCGCCGATGTGTCTCAAGAAGGCGCTGCATCACCTGTTCGTGCGCTTGCAGGATGGCCGCCCGGCTGTCGGTTGGGCTGGGTGAGTGGCGGATTGGCGCAGTGCTGGCGGGCGTTGATGGTGTTGATGGCATAGGGATGATGGGGATTGTTGTGGGGGTCGCTGCCCCGCTTGTGATCTTGTTAGCTTGCATCGGTGTCGCCCGTCCACCGTCCACCCACCATGTAGTCTGGGAATACGGAGTAGTTTGCGTTTCCTCGACGAGTCGTTCCAAGTCATGTTCGCGGGGTTGGCGATCTTCATACAGCCGATTCAGGCTGACGGGAGCACCGTGGGCGGCAAGTTGCGCCAGTGCGTGCAGCAACCCGTCCAGCCCGGAACGCTTTCGTGTTTCCAGCGGCACGACGACGCGTTCCCGATTTCCGAGAATTTGATCCGTGAGCCCGCTCAGGATCGTACGCGGCCCAACTTCAACGAAGACCCGCGCTCCCGCCGCATACATTGCTTCGATTTCGGACACAAATCGCACAGGCGAGACCAGATGCTCGCCCAACCGTGACTGGATGGCGGCGTGATCGGGCGGATACTCCCCGCCCGTGGTATTGGAAAAAACCCGCACCACGGGAGTTTCGAAGCGGAGTTCCCCGATCAACTTTTGAAGCCGCTCTTTTGCGGGCGATACGAGCGGCGAATGAAAAGCGCAGGCCACGGGGATAGCTTGCGCCGCGATGTCTTTTGCCTCCAACTGTTTCAGTGCCTCTGTAATCGCGGCTTTTGTGCCTGAGATAATGGTTTGTCGCGGTGAGTTGAGGTTGGCGATCCAGAGATCAGGCAGGGTGCCGATAAGCTCGCACGTTTTCACTTCGTCGGCTTCAACCGCCGCCATGGTCCCGAGATCCCCCCGCGCTTCCTCCATGATGAAGCGACCGCGGGATTCAGAAAGGTCAAACAACATCTCGGGGGTGAGACACCCTGCGGCGCACAGGGCCGAATACTCGCCATAACTGTGGCCCGCCACCATGTGGGGTGTTACCCCCAGAGCTTGTAACAACTTCAGCAGACCCGTGGACGCAGCCCCGAGAGCAGGTTGAGCCACGTTCGTTGCCGTGAGCGCCTGTCGCGCGGCGCGATCCTCGTCTTCACTGAATCGCGGCGGGGGGAAGACGAATGACGACAAAGGCCGCTCGAAGCGGCCAGCCAGCACACGGTCGGCCATTTCGAACGTGGTGCGGATTTCGTGGAAGTGGACGGCCAGTTCCCGCAACATGTCGGGATACTGGGAGCCCTGGCCGGGGAAGAGAAACGCGATGGAGGCATTTCGGGCCATGGCTTGGGAAGACAGATAGATGCCGGCCGAGGCATCCCACACGGTGGCTGTTGTATCGGCGTTAAGTTTACCGGCGAGGGTATCCAGCTTGGCGGCCAGGTCATCAAGCGATGAGGCCACGATGGCAAGTGTCGAAGGCTCGGCGTTTTGCTGTGAGCGCCGCCAGAGGGTAAACGACAGGTCCTTGAGCTCCGGCTTCGCACCAGCTTTCAGGGCGGCTGCCAATCCGGTTGTCTTCTTGAGGATGTCTGCGGGGGAGGCTCCGCGCCAGAGGAAGATTTCGCTTGGCCAATTCACGGTGATGGCACCGGATGACTCGGCTTCATATTCCTCAATAATGGCGTGATAGTTGGCGCCGCCAAAGCCGAACGCGCTGACGCCTGCCCGCCGGGGTTGATTGCCGGGTGGCGCGATCCAGGGCCGGGTTTCCGTGTTTGCGTAAAGGGGGCCGCCGGTCAGGCTGTCGTTCGGTTTCTCCACCCCGATTGTGGCAGGCAGGACTTTGTGGTGCAGAGCCAGCGCCACCTTCAGTAGTCCGGTGATCCCCGCCGCGCCCTTGGTATGGCCAATCATGGATTTCACCGAGCCCAGTGCCACCGAATTCGGCGCGCTTCCGGCCGCCCCGAAAATCTGGCGTAGCGATTCGGTCTCCGCCCGGTCGCCCGCCACGGTGCCGGTGCCGTGCGCCTCGATCAGGCCGACGGTTGACGGCAGAATATCGGCGACGGCATAAGCCCGGCTAAGCGCGCGGATCTGCCCCTCCGGCGAAGGTGCTGTCAGGCCTTTGGCACGTCCGTCGCTGGATGCGCCGACACCCCGGATGACGGCGTAGATGCGATCTCCATCCCGTTCGGCATCCTCCACCCTTTTCAGGACAAGCATGGACAGTCCTTCGCTGATGCAGGTTCCATCGGCGGTGTGGTCGAAGGTGCGGCAGCGTCCGCGGGGTGAGAGCGCATGGGTTTTGCAGAAACACAGGTAGTTGAAGGGGCTCTGGAACGTGTCGGCCCCGCCTGCCAGCACCATGTCGCTAGCGCCGCTATCGAGTTCGCGACAGGCCAGATACAAGGCGGCCAGTGACGAGGCGCAAGCTGCATCAACCGCGAAGGTGGGGCCGCCTAGGTCGAAACGGTTGGCGATGCGCCCGGCAATGACATTGAGGAGAATGCCGGCGAAGGAATCTTCAGTCCATTCAGGCAGGTCTCGATGGACTCCCGCCAGGGCGTTGGAGCCGGAGCCGGCGGAGAGCGCCGAACGGAGCACGTAATCCTGGCCGAGTTCCGCCAGGCCGCCGCTGACGCCGATGATAACCGAGGTGTTCTCCCTGGAAAACGGGCGCGTTTCGTACCCGGCATCCCGCAACGCTGCGCGCGCCACTTCCAGTGCCAGCAACTGGATGGGCTCAATGGAGGCGAGTGAACTGGGTGGCATGCCATACTGAGCCGGATCGAACGGAACCGGGTCTAGGAATCCGCCCCAGCGGGCGTAGATCCGGTCGGTAGCATCGCGTTGTTCGTTGAAATACAATTTCCAATCCCAACGCGACGCGGGGACTTCGCGGATGGAGTTGGTCTTGTCCAAGATGTTCGTCCAGAACTGGCTGAGATCCCGCGCGCCCGGCAAAAGGCAGCTCATTCCCACGATGGCAATTCCCCTGCGGTTGGCTGAGCGTTGAGGAGCGGGAGTGTTGTCGGCCTGGCGTATGGCTTCCCTCAGGATAGCGGTGCCGCCCATGCTGATGTTTTGATGCAGTTCCTTCATGGTGCAAACCTCGATGTGCAAGGCCGCCGCCTGTCCCAGCATGTAGAGACCCCCGGCGAGCTGTTCCTTTTCGTCGACAGGCGTCAATGCTTCCGGTGAGCCGTGCTGGCGCGCCACACCTTTTGCGGCCAGGCGTAACCGGCCGATATTTAGGGTCTCCAGCGACACGCGGAGTTGATCTGCGGAGATTCCCTCGGCTTTCAATTTAGCTTTCTGGAGCGAGAACGATTCCGCGTAAGGCGTGGGGGCGCACCGGACGACATGACCGGGGCCGGTTTCGAGAAGAACGGTGTGCCTGCATTCCAATGCCTGGCGCTGAAATGTCTTCAGGATCGCACCGGAGGAGACCGCTTCCCTGGTGAATAGATAGGCCGTGCCCATGAGAAAGCCGATCTTCACCCCGCGCTCTGACAATGACGCCATGGAGGCTGCGGCCATCGCGGCGCTGAGCGCATCGTGGATGCCGCCCGCCAACAGCACATGGCAGGAGGGCAGCTCATTTTCGGGAACCAACTCCAGCAGGATCTGCGCCGCCTGCTCCCAGAGCACGAAACTCGACAGCGGGCCGACATGCCCGCCGCATTCCCGGCCCTCGAACACGAAGCGGCGCGCGCCGTCCTCGATAAACAACTTGAGCAAACCCGGTGAGGGGACGTGGAGATAGGTCTGGATGCCGTCCTGTTCCAGGAGTTTTGCCTGCTCGGGGTGTCCGCCTGCGATGAGCGCGTAAGGGGGGTGGTGTCGCCGCACGACGGCCATTTGTTCTTCTCGCAATGGTGTTTCGAGGAAGCCGAGCAGTCCGACGCCCCATGGGCGGCCATCGAACCGGCGGTTTGTTTCGGCGAGCAGGGATTCGATCTCCTCCCCGCGCTGCACGCCGAGGGCAAGGAAGGGCAAAGCGCCCGCCTCGGCAACCGCCGCCGCAAAGGCGGGGGTGTCGCTGACACGGGTCATGGGGCCCTGGGCGATCGGATACGTGGTGTCATGGGCCCTGGCCCATGCCGAGCCCTCCACGAGAAGATCCGCACGCTGTACGGAGCGCAAGTGTGAGGACAAGTCGGCACGCAACCCGCGCAGGGTTCGTTCCACTGTGCCGTAGCGTTCCGCGAGGCGGTGCGCGAAGCCCGCGTCCTGCCCGAGCGGAAGCTGGTGGGCACCGTCATTCTTTTCGAAGGACGCAAGGGAACGGAACCGAAGGGGTGTTTCAGCCTCTGGACAGTGGGTTTCAGAACCGTCCATGTGTCCAATGCGGGCCCGGAGCTGCGGGGGCAGCGGCGACTCGCGCAGCAGGGCCAGTTGAGAGTCAAGGACGACGCCAGCGGCCCCGCCAACAAAGGCGGCTGCGAGGGTATGGCTGCCGATGCCACCCTGAATCCATATAGGCAGCGTGATGACGTCGCGCAGACGTTGTAGAAGGATGAAGGTGGTTTCTTCCCCGACCCAACCGCCAGACTCGTTTCCCTTGGCAATGATGCCGTCTGCGCCGGCCATTTCCGCGGCCTGGGCTGTCTCGAGATCCACGGATTCAATCAGAACCCGCACGGCATGTTCGTGCAGGTGGAGGATATGCCCGCCCACTTCAGCGGGGTTGGTGCGGGTGAGGATAACCCAACCCACTTGGGGGGGGAGGTTCTTCAGGAGGCCGGGAGCGATGGTGGCATCGCCCAGGTCAAGGCGCAAACCGCATTGATCGCGCGGGGCGTTGCGGAGTTCGGCGAGGGCTGAACTCAGGGCGGTTTCGGACGGCGCCGACTCGCCATTAAGAATGCCGATTTCACCCGCCCGGATGGCGGCTAGGGCGATATCGGGAGCCAAAAAGCCCGCAAACGAGGTCGCCATGAAATGAAAATCGTCCAGCCCTGTCATTGTATTGATCTCCGACAAACAAGGGACTTATGTTTTCATGATCCCGTTAGTCCTCAATCAGAGGAACGTTAGAACGAGGTTTCGGAAAGAAAGCGCGGAGCATGGAAAAATGATTTTGTGGATGATGACGCTCATGAATAACTAACAGTGGCATGACCGGGGGAAAACAGTCGTCAGGTAAACAGTCTCTTTAGTTCAACTCAGGCAGTTTTCAGACAAGGAAAGGTGTCATATTGGGCATCATATTGTCTGGATAAGTGGAGTTGGAGCGATAAGCATCCCGAAATGAGGTGGACCTCAGGCGGCATGAGTCATGTGGTGTGACTCAACGTCTGGGGTCGATTTGTTTCAGGAGGGCAAAGCGATGAGACGATGGGATGGATTGGTTGAAGGATATGTCAGGGAGTGTGAGATCCGTGGTTTGGCGGCTACTACGATGGTTATGAGGCGAAGTGCTTTGGCTCGGGCCGGGACATGGCTGAAGCTTCGCCGTCCGAAGGTGAACCTAGAGCAGATGGAGTCTGAAATGCTGATCGAGTACCTGCGGACACGAAGCGCATTTCGGTCGAAGACAGTGGTGGCCTCGACGGTGAGTATCCTTCGCGGGATGGGGGAGTATCTCGTTAGTCAGGGTGTCTGGACGAAGAACCCGATGCGATGGATCCGGGGTCCCAAGATGGATCCCCGATCGACCCTGCCGCGCAGGATCGGGAAAGCCGACATGAAGCGTATATGGGATGAGGCAGAGAAGATAAAGTCTCCGAGTGTACGTGCGGTTACTCTGTGCGTACTGGCGATTCTCTATGGATCCGGGCTTCGACGGGGGGAACTAGAACGGATGAATATGTCGGATTGGGATCGGGAGAATGGACTGTTGAGAGTTGATGGGCGGAAGACGGGACAGGAACGGAAGGTGCCGGTGGGGGCTGGTGTATGGCGGTGTGTGGAGGCGTATTTGCCTGTTCGTCAGAACCGACTTGAGTCTGCGTGTCGACTTGAGGAAACAGCCTTGCTAATTGATCGCTTTGGGAACCGGATGCGCGCGGATGCGATTAGCCGAGTGGTTCGCGCATGTGCGGTGGCGGCGGGGATTCCATTTGTCAGCCTGCATCAGTTCCGTCATTCGTGCGCCTCGGATCTTCTGGAGAGTGGCGTCAAGATGCCAGAGGTACAGGCGATGTTGGGTCATGGTGTGCTGGCGACGACGATGCGGTATCTTCATGTCAGCGGCGACGTGATGTCGGAGGCGATCAAGAAGCACCCGATCAATGAGTTCCTGGATCCAGAGCCGGAAGCAACGGAGAGGAGGGCGGTGATATGAATGGAGTGAACACACCTTTGGATGCATGGGTTGAAGGTTATCTCAACTACCTGGGGGATGTGCGGCGTCTGGCGCGCTTTTCAGTGAGAGACTATCGCTGCGCCCTGCGCCGATATTCAGTGTTCATGGAGGCACACCGTCCCGGGGTGCCTGTGTGGAAGAGTACGCTGGAGGACTGTCTGGCGTGGCTGAACCAGTCGAGGGACTCAGGCTATGGCGAGAGTGGACTAGCCAAGGAACTCAGTCACATCCGTGGTTTTTTGGAGTACAGCTTTAGAAGCGGCCGGTGTAATCGCAACGTGCTGGATGGGTTCAGTCTGAACGACCAGTGTAAGTCCCGGGTGCCTGCTGTGCTGACGATTGACGAGGCTCAAAGAATGGTCAAAGTCCTTGGCAGAGAGAACGCCGAGGTTCGACGGTGTCGCGTGATTGTGTTGATTCTCTATGGTTGCGGCTTGCGGACGAATGAGTTGTGTCAGCTGGATGTGGGCGATGTGCAGATTGAGCGGCAGGAACTGTTTGTGCGTAAGGGGAAGGGCGAGCGGCAGCGCTATGTGCCGGTTCCCGGGGCGGTGTGGGTGGAGTTGCTGGCCTATCTGACGGAACGCGGAGGCAAGACCGGCCCTTTGTTTCGAACGCATGCCAAGAAGCGCCGCTTGAAAGGCTTGGACGTTGGCTTGATCGTTAAGGAGGCGGCTCGCCGGGCTGGAATCGAGTGGTTGGTCACGCCCAAAACCCTAAGGCACAGTTTTGGAACACATCTCATGGATCGAGGAGTCGATGTCGGGGTGATCTCGATGCTGATGGGACATCGCGGTCCGGCTGAGACGGGTGTCTATTTGCATGCCATGCCGGGGCGGAAAGAACGGGCCGTGGATCGATTGCCGGTGAAGGAGGTGTTGTCATGAAATGGACCTTCTGGATCCAGCAGTATCTGGATGTTCATTGCACCGCCCGAGGATTGGCCAGCAAGACTCTTCGAGCGTACAAGGCCACACTGGAAGGAGTTCAGGCCTATGCCCAGTTCCGGCTGGAAGGACGAGGGCCGGATGAACTGACGGCGAGAGATATTTTGGAGTATGTAGATTATCTGCGTCAGGAGCGCCACAATGGAGCGGCGGCGATAAATCGGCAAGTGACGATCCTCAGGAACCTTTATCGCGCCATGGTGGCGATGGACTATTTGAATCCATCAGACAACCCGATGGCGAGTTTTCCCAAAATTAAAGCGGCCAGGAAAAAACTGCCGGTGTTTCTTGATGAAGGTGAGGTGCGCCAACTCTTGGCCTCGCCACGAACCACCACGGTGATCGGATTGAGGGATCGGGCGTTGCTCACGCTACTTTATGCCACTGGCATCCGGGCGAGCGAGTGCGCCGGCCTGACCGAGGCTGATGTTGACCTCGAAGGCGGAACGATTCGCGTAATGGGCAAGGGAGGCAACGAGCGATGCATTCCTCTTAATAAGGAAGTTGTGGCGGTCCTTCGCCAGTATCGAACGGTTCGTGGTATTGTATTTCGGCGTGGCGCTTTTTTTGTAAGCCGTCATGGTAATGGGCTTTCGCGAAACGCCATTTATGAACGCGTTCATCGACATGGCCGCAAGGCCCGACTTGGCAAAGTGCTTTCTCCCCACCGGTTGCGGCACACCTTCGCGACGCATCTCGTCAAGGCCGGCGTGAACCTGGTGACCATCCGTGATCTATTGGGACATCGGTGCCTCACGAGTACTCAGATATATCTGCACACCACGGCGGAAGACTTGCGGAGTGCTGCCATGAAACACCCGGTGGAGCATCTTATCAATCGGATCGAGGATCTTCTGCCATGCGGGAAAATTCCTTTCCAGTGGTTGCCCGGGGAACGCCGCGTTGGTTCAGGATAGTCAAAAAGATTGTATTGAAGGTTGATGTGCGGCTGAAAACGGCTACGATGATTGAGTCGGTAGGTGAGGTGTGTCCTCACATTGCTGACTTCTTACTTAATGGTAGAATTTGTATGAGAACAACTAAGCAGATAACGACGAATCGTCGATTCAAAACAAGAAGCAGGCGTTCATCTGCTACGCGCCCCTTTCAATACTCCAGGTCGATTTCTTTTTCGGGATGCAAATATCGAACTAAATAT
>Ga0194060_10000353_pt1 | contig 33318 bp, 30 predicted proteins | sample SepL225m_MetaG_FD_163427 | JGI IMG/M metagenome (GOLD analysis project Ga0194060, IMG submission 163427) | Anoxic zone freshwater microbial communities from boreal shield lake in IISD Experimental Lakes Area, Ontario, Canada - Sep2016-L222-5m | ecosystem: Environmental > Aquatic > Freshwater >...
CGCTTCATCGGAACGCGATACAATACAACCATCGTTATTACTTAAGACCACAATAGGAGCTTGTTTAAGTTGTGGTTGAAAAAGCCTTTCACAAGAACAATAAAAACTATTACAATCTACAATGGCTTGCACAAAAAATTATTTTCAAGATGAACCATTTTACAAACTATGTATCACAAAACTAACAATGCCCCAAGTGCTATACTGTTCTAGTTGAGCTACTTGAATAATACCATATCTTTTATTTTCAGGAACCAGGCTAATACTATTTTCTTGTATTTGTAATCGGCGTACTAAAAATTCTCCATTCAAAACAGCTACCACTACTTTGCCTGAACTTGCAGGAAGGCTTCTATCTACAATTAAAATATCACCTATGTGAATGCCGGCACCTAACATGGCATCACTGTTTACACGAAAGAAAAAAGTTGCGGGCTTATTGCGAATAAGTTGCTCGTTCAGGTCAATACCTCTTTCCATAAAATCGTCGGAGGCCGCTCCAAAACCGGTGGCATTGGCCTGTATAATCTGACCCGATTGGTAGTTCTTATTAATCTGTTGGGTGGCAATTCCTTCTGCTGGCTCTCTATCTATAAATGACATAAAACTAAATTTATTAGCAATATTAACTAAATAATTTAGTATTTAATACATTTATTTATACCCTTTTTTTCTGCTATTTATACCTTGTTTTGGAGGGATTATTTTTTGTAGGGGTTTAGAATCAGGCTTTTATCAAGGGGGTTAGTGTATATTGGGCCCGAAACTGTGGTAGTATGTCTAAATTTTATATCGATCCCATTATTGGCAGAGCCAAAACCATCGACACTTCTTTTTATTTAGAGCCTCAAATTTTGGAAACTTCTAAAGAAAAAATATTTGCCCCTAGCTGGCAATATGTTGGACATACAGGCATGGTTGCGAATATAGGCGACGCGCTTCCATTTAAATTATTGGAAAATTATATAGGGGAGCCCTTAGTGCTTACCAAGGATGTCAATGAACAAATACATTGCTTGTCAAATGTATGTACCCACCGAGGTAACTTAATGGTATACGAACCTTGTTCTGCACAAAAACATTTGCGTTGTAAATACCATGGCAGGGCTTTTCATTTAGATGGAAAGTTTATTTCTATGCCAGAGTTTACGGCAGTGGAAAATTTTATTCCAGAAAACAATCACTTACATAATTTGCCTTTATTTAAATGGGGGCCTTTATTATTTACACAATTAACCAAAGGCATTGGCCCAGAAGTTTTTTTTCAAGAAATGCAAAAGCGTATAGGGTGGTTGCCTATTGATAAATTAGTTTTTGATGCAGCAAGATCGAATGATTATTATATTAAAGCCAATTGGGCATTGTACTGTGAAAATTATTTAGAAGGATTTCATATTCCTTTTGTACATCCAGGACTTAATGCTTTTTTAGATTTTAAAGATTATTCTACCGAGTTATTTCCTTATGCAAGTTTGCAATTAGGTATTGCGAAAAATAATGAACATTGTTTTGATATTCCTTCAGCGCATCTGGATGCAGGTAAAAAAATAGCAGCCTATTATTTCTGGGTGTTTCCGAATATGATGTTTAATTTTTATCCATGGGGCTTATCGCTAAATATAATATCACCTATTGATGCAGGTAATACCAAGGTGAGTTTCTTAAGTTTTGTATTTGATGCAAGTAAACTAGGTCAAGGCGCTGGAAGTGGCTTAGATACAGTGGAACAAGAGGATGAAGAAATTGTTCAACATGTACAAGAAGGCATTCGCTCTCGTTTTTACCGTTATGGAAGATATGCCACTTTGCGCGAGCAAGGCACACATCATTTCCATAGTTTGTTAGCTAACTTTTTGCAGCAATAATTTATTTTACCCACTGCACGGCTACAGTCCAATCGCTGCCTGCGTAGACATGATATTTTTCAGAAAAACTTCCTTGGTTCAAGGCAAAAGATAAATTCATTAAACTATTTAAATAGGCAAGAGGTTTTCCAACGACTACACCTCCAAAAGTATTTTCAAAAGTCATGCTACCGGTATAGACTAGTTTTTTATTTTTAAAAATTTCTACCTGTATTTCATTTTTGGTATGCGCTAAGGCATTAAATTTTTTCCAATAGGCTTGGTCTATATTGGTCCAAATATTTCCATATTGAATATCTAGTATATCAATGGTGCCTTTTAATTGATTACCCACTAATGCTGCTTTTTGAAAAGGAAGCGAGGTAATAGCAGCCGTACTTATTTTACCCACTTGTTCGTAACTAATTTTATGTGAAGCTAAACGAGCAGCAGTAAAAGCATAAACATCTCTACCATGAAAAGTATAAGAAGCTTCTGAATTTTTTCTTCTATTAGTTACTTCATCAATTTCGCGAATGGAATCAATGCCTAATGAAGCGGCAATTAAAGTAAGTGTTCCGTTGTCAGGAGTAACAATATAATGTCCCGATTTTGTTTTTACCACCACCGATCTTCTTTCGGTGCCCACGCCAGGGTCTACCACCGATACAAACACTGTTCCTGCAGGCCAGTAAATAATAGTTTGGTCTAATCTATAAGCAGCTTCCCAAATATTATAAGCAGGTATATCATGGGTAAGGTCATATAATTTTAAAGAAGCATCCACTGCAGTAGCCACGCCTTTCATAGCAGAAACGGCCCCATCCTTGGTGCCAAAATCGGTTTGAAAAACCACAATGCCATTTTGCGCTGATGCTGCTAATGCAGTTAATAATAAAATAGCACAGCTAGTAATTATTTTTTTCATATTGGTTATTTAAATTCTATATCTATCAACTGGATAAAATACAAAATACCTTTTTCTCGCTCTCTGATCGCTTCGCTCACAAAGTTCGCTACGAAAAAGTATTATTGTATTTCATCTATTTATATATTAATTAGTATAAGATAAAAAAAGCCTTCCCGAACAAACGAGAAGGCTTTAAAGTTATTCAAAAATTGTCATTAAAACTTAAAGACCAATTTGCTAAATATTCTCATACCATTGTAACCCATTTGAACGCCATCCCAAGGGCCGCCTGTTTCATTGTCACCCGCCCACCATTTAGCTTGTGGATTCACTGCGAAGTCGGGGTGTACATTTAAAATATTATCCGCACCTAAAATCAAAGATGTTTTTTTGTTTAATTGTACATTTAAATATAAGTCGGTAGAAACTTTACCGCTGTAATTAAATACCTCTGGTAACATTACATTTTCATCTGCATCAGAAGGCACTTCAGGATTAATACCATCGCCATTATATCCAAAGCCTGTTAAAGCAAGTGCGCCAAAATAAGTAAGACGTGTTCCAATGCTCACTTTATTTTTTGTGTAATCAAAACTCATAGAGAATTTCGATTTTGGTGCAGAAGCTTTTAAGAAATATTTTTCTCTATCATTAAAGAAAGTATTTGCATTGTATTCTGTGGTGCTTAAGGCAGCAGGTACATTAATTGCATCAATTTTAATATTTTGTATATTGGCTACAAATAAAAACTTGAATTTTTCAGTTGCAGAAATTTTCTTTTGATAATCGGCTACAAAGTCAACCCCTGTATTTGTTGTATTCACTGCATTGGCAAAGAACTGAGCAGTAGCAACACCTAAGCCATTCAACTTAGAAGTTAATTCAGCAGGAAGTGATTCATCACCTGCGCTAAATAAACCTGATAATACCACTCTGTCTTTCATTTTAATGGAATAACCATCTACCGTAAAGGTTAAATTTTTAGAGGGTTTCCAAGAAAAGCCTACACTCATATTGGTAGAAGTTTCTTGTTTCAATGAAGGAATACCAGCAAGTCTTGTGATAGGATCGTCGTTATTCGCAACACGAGATTGAACTAGTCCTCCATTAGAGAAAGAAGTTAAAGTATTGCTGAAATATTTTTGTTGTAAGGAAGGAGCGCGGTAGCCAGTACTAAATGAACCTCTCAAATTAAAATTACTACTCAATTTTAAACGAGCAGAAGTTTTAAAAGTAGCTACAGAACCAAAGTCAGAATAATTCTCTGCTCTTACAGCAGCTGTAATTAAAAACATTTCTGAAGGGGTGAATTCAATATCGCTATAAGCACCTGTTACAATTCTATTGGCTTTTACTTTATCATCTGGGCTGAAGCCTGGAAAACCTTGTGAACCTGGTGCTTGCTCTAAACCGTAAGAATTGGTAAAGGCTTTATAAGAATTAATCTCACCTTTAAAAATACTATACTCTTCAAATCTTAATTCACCACCATAAGCCACTTTAATACCACCGTTGTTCACCTGGCCAAATTGTTTAGAGATATCTAAGTTGGAAGTGTTTTGTAAGAAATTAAAACCTCCGTCGTCGAAATGGGTTTGACTTATATTGCCAATATTAGAGGCGTTGAAAGTACCATCACCAAAGTAATGGAAATTATTATTTCCAAAAGCATTACTTAAATCCCAGTCCCAACCACGGCTGCTTGTTTTAGAAAAGCCAGTCACCATAGAAACGTCTTGAATATTGGCTTGTATATGTGGGTTATAGCTGGTGTCTCCAGAACCTGATCTAAACATAATATCAGGTACGAATATTAAACTGCCATTAGGGTTTACAGGAAAACGAGTAGGTCTTGCAGACCAGTTACGCGTATAAGCGTAAGCGTCTGATTTTTTTGAATTGATACTTCCAAAGGCATAAAATTTAATGTCATCACCTAGGGGTACCTCCATATTAAACATTGCACCTATAGAATTCATAGAACCATCTCCAAAACCTTGTCTCCAAGTATTAGTAGGCAAACCATATTTGTCTTCAATATTGGAAGAAGCTGCTTGACGGAAAGTTTTTCCTTGGTCTAATGCATCAAAAGATATATTAATGAATCCTCCTTTTTTTCCAATATCAAATCCTCTATTGGCAGAAACAGATTTCGTTACACCGTCAATAGGACCGCTATATAAATAGTCTTTATTATCTTTAAATTGATTGGTGTTAAATTTTTTATCATAATAACCTGCCATACCTGTAGTGATATTCCACTCGTTGGTATTTTTTCTTAAAACAATATTCATGACACCTGCAATCGCATCAGAACCATATTGTGCAGAGGCGCCATCTCTTAAAATTTCAATTCTATCTACAGCTGACATAGGAAAACCATTTAAGTCTACTCCAGAACCACCACGACCTCTTGTTCCAAATAAACCTACTAAGGCGGTGCTATGTCTACGCTTCCCATTTATTAAAACTAAAGTTTGATCAGGGCCTAAACCTCTTAGTGTACCAATATCTACGTGGTCTGCACCATCTGCTCCCGATTGTTTATTATAGTTAAATGAAGGGGCTACAAAATTTAAAGTAGAAGTTAAATCCATTCTCGCAGTATTCATTCCAACATCTGTTAATTTAATTACATCAACAGGCACTGGTGATTCTGTTTTAACACGACCCGCACCTCTAGATCCCACAAGAATTACATCTTGTAAATCGGAAGTACTTGCTGTTAAAATAATATTCATAGCATTACCAACAGCCAATTGTTTTTTTGATTCAAAACCAATTGAGCTAAATTCTATTACATCATTGGTATTGGCTGCAATAGTGAAGGAACCATTTTTATTGGAAGTGGTTACTGTTTTTGAATTTGCTACTCTAATAGTAACACCTTCAAGTGCATTGCCTTTTGAATCACTAACGACTCCTTTAATGGTTTGGTTTTGAGCAAAACTGTTTAGGGTGAAAAGGGAGAAAAATACCAAAAACAGGGGGGTTAATTTTGTGCGCATGTGGTTTGATTTGTTATCAATTTACAACTTTTTCAGGTTTTATGATTTATACGCTATAATTAATTACTTTTATTGAGCATAAAGCATCAATTTTTACCCCATGGAGGCAATTTTAAAACATATTGAAAATCTATATAATACAATTCATCCCCATCCTTGGGATAGAATTCAGAAAATACCACAAAGTGGAGGTGATCGTATCTATTTTAGAATAAGCCAAGGGGAGCAGTCTTGGATTGCGACTTATAATTTAAATATTAAAGAGAATCAGACCTTTATTTATTTCGCAGAACATTTTTATAAAAATGGAATGCCTGTTCCTAAAATTTTAGCGGTGAATGAATCTTGTAATACTTATTTGCAAGAAGATGTGGGTGCAGTTTCTTTGTTAGATGTTTTAGAGCAAGAAGGAAAAACGGATGCAGTATTTACATTGTTTCAAAAAAGTTTAACTGCCTTAGCTAAATTACAAATACAAGGTGCGAAGGGTTTAGATTATTCTAAATGTTTAACCTCAAAATATTTTGGGAAGCATTCTATATTAACTGACCTATTATATTATAAGTATTATTTTTTAGACACTTTGCAATATGCTTATGATAAGCAAGCCTTAATTGATGAGTTTGAAATATTAAGCGATCAGTTAGCAGTAAGTCATTTTGATAATTTTATGTTCCGCGATTTTCAGAGCAGAAATATTATGGTGCAAAATGGCGAAGTGTATTTTATAGACTTCCAAGGCGGTATGCAAGGTGGACTACCTTATGACGTGGCTTCCTTGTTATGGCAGGCCAAAGCAGCGCTATCCAATGAATGGAAAGAAAAATTATTAGATCATTATATTGCTGAATTACAAAAATTATTACCGAGCCCTTTAGAGGCAAAAGACTTTAAAAAACAGTATAATGGTTTTGTCTTATTAAGATTGTTACAAGTTTTAGGTGCTTATGGTTTTAGAGGCTTGTTTGAAAGGAAGGCACACTTCTTAACTAGTATACCTTTGGGTTTAGAAAATTTAAAAAGTTTTTTAAAGACTTATGCTTTAGATAAAGACACACCTGTTTTTGCTTCCATCTTAGATTGGATGGTCAGTGAGGAAGTGATTGAGCGTTTCACTCCTCCAACAGCGAATGCCAATACCCCTTTAGTAATTACCATAAATAGCTTTAGTTATAAAAAAGGTATTCCTGCCGATGACTCTGATAATGGCGGTGGCTTTGTATTTGATATGCGAGGTATTTTAAATCCAGGAAGAGTAGAAGAGTATAAAAAACAATCGGGTTTAGATAAACCTGTTCAAGATTTTTTAGAACAAAGAACTAAAATGAACGGATTTTTAAATAGCGTTTGGGATTTAATAGATATTACCGTAGAAGATTATTTAAAAAGAGGCTTTACTTCCCTACATATTAATTTTGGCTGTACAGGTGGACAACACCGCAGTGTATTTGCTGCTGAACAAACTGCAAGACATCTTAGAAATAAATATAAGATCAAAGTATTGCTAGCACATACCAATAAAGAAAATTGGGTTAAATAATATTTGCATGAAAGCCATGATTTTAGCAGCAGGATTAGGTACAAGGCTAAAACCTTTTACCGATTTTCATCCCAAGGCATTGGCCATGGTGAATGGAAAATCTTTGTTGCAAAGAAATATTGAATACTTACAAGCCTTTGGTATCAACGAAGTGGTAGTGAATGTGCATCATTTTGCAGATCAAATTATGGAAGCCGTTAAATCCAATGATGGATGGGGTTCCCAGGTTTTTATTTCTGATGAAACTTCAGAAGTATTAGAAACAGGCGGCGGTGTATTATATGCTGCCAACTTTTTTGAAAAAGAAGAGAACTGGCTAGTAATGAACGCCGATATTTTAACCAATTTAGATATTGATAAATTAATTGCTGCTGATAAAGTATTGTCAGAAGGTGTTGAAAATTATATTGCCACTTTAGCAGTGACTAACAGAGTGTCGAGCAGAAATTTATTATTTACAACAGAAGGTAATTTAATAGGTTGGAGAAATAATTCCAGCAGAGAAGAAAAGTGGGCTGCTTCAACTATTGAATCGAACCATGCGGGTAATAATTATATTGCTAAAGCTTTCAGTGGCATACAAATATTGCATCACTGTTTTTATAGTACTATTAATTTGACAGGTAAGTTTTCTTTAATAGATGCTTATTTGCAAGCGGCTGCTAAGGGCAGTATTGGTTATTACGACCATAGTGATAGCACTTTATTAGATGTAGGTAAGCCTGAAAATATTGAAAAAGCAGAAAGCCTTTTCAAGTAATCTAAAAAATTTTCTCAAATAACTAAGGCAGTTTCATTCTCTGAACTACTCCTTTATACTTTAATGTATATTTTTTTCTTATCTAAATAATAAGCTAGTATTCCAAAAAAGGCAATGATACTTAAGGCGTATACAAAAGAGCCTACGCGTAAATCGGTATTGACATTTTTACATACATGTTCGTAGAACCAAGGCAGTGCTGAAGTGTAGACAGGCTCTCCTTTTTCGTCTGTATGGTCCACCCATCTAAGCAAGGCCAATACACGCGGCAAAAACCCGCTAAGTACAAATACAAATAAAGGGTTCTTTCCAAACACATCGAAAAAATGACTCCATTTTCCTTTTGCATTTTGAAACTCTAATAAATAAATAAGCATACCTAAACTTATCATAGCAAGCCCAGTGGTATATAAAACATAACTACTAGTCCATATTTTTTTATTAATGGGAAAACTAAAATCCCAAATATAACCTACTAGTACAAGTAAGGTACCCGTTAAAAGTACTTGCGCTAACATCTCGTAATTTTTTCCTTTTAGCTGAATGTATTCGCCCACTAAAAAACCTAAAATTACTTGTACAATAGCGGGGAAGGCGCTTGTTAATCCTTCCGGATCAAAGGGAACCCCTTCTCCTTTATAAATATGTGATACGCCTAAAATGGCTTGGTCAATACTATTACCAAAATAACCCGATAAACTAAATGGATGTCCGGCCGCACCTAAAGCAAAAGTGGCTACCCAATATATTACAAGCATCATCATTCCTATAAATAAGGCCATGCGTGATTTTCCATAATAAATTATAATAGAGGCGAAAAAATAACAAATGGCTATTCTTTGAAGTACGCCTAAAATGCGCACCATTTCCCAAGGTTTAAAAACTAATTCAGTACCTGAGAATTTTACAAAAGGACTCCAGTTTAAAAATAGTCCAATACCAAATATTAAAAGTGTACGCTTTATTATTTTCGACCAAAATTCAGTAGCACCTGCATTTTGTAATTTGGGCATTACAAAGGACATGGCATTTCCCACTGCAAATAAAAAGAAAGGAAAAACTAAATCGGTAGGCGTGCAACCATGCCAGCTTGCATGACCTAAAGGGCTATAGATATGGGCCCAAGAACCTGGATTATTCACTAAAATCATAAGGGCCACAGTGGCGCCTCTAAACACATCTAAAGAATAATATCTTTGCTGACTCATAGAATATTATATTATAAAAAATTTAGTAATAAATAGCCCCGTTTTAATATCTTTGTAAGATACAAATTCAGATGGGAAAAAACATATTAATTACAGGGGGAGCGGGATTTATTGGGTCGCATGTGGTGCGTTTAATGGTGACCAAATATCCTCAGTATCAAATCTTTAACTTAGATGCTCTTACCTATGCAGGTAATTTGGAGAATTTAAAGGATATTGAAAAAGCAGCGAACTATCATTTTCTGAAAGCCAATATTTTAGAAGCCGATGCTTTAAAAGCTATTTTTGAAAAACATGCTATTACCGATGTTATTCATTTGGCAGCAGAATCGCATGTAGATAGGTCCATTGTTTCTCCCTTAGATTTTGTGTATACCAATGTCATTGGCACTGTGAACTTATTAAATACCGCTAAAGAATTTTGGAAGGGGGATTTAAGTTATGAAAAAGCGCATGACGGTTCTTGGGAGAAAAATCGCAACCATATTTTTTACCATATTTCTACGGATGAAGTATATGGAAGCTTAGGTAAGGAAGGTTTGTTTAAAGAAACCACTGCCTATGATCCTAACTCTCCTTATTCAGCAAGTAAAGCAGCTAGCGATCATTTTGTGCGTGCTTACGGAGAAACTTATCATTTACCTTATGTTGTTTCTAACTGCTCTAATAATTATGGCCCCAACCATTTTCCAGAAAAATTAATTCCTTTATTTATACATAATATTATCAATAAAAAAGCATTGCCGGTTTATGGCGATGGCTTGTATACCCGTGATTGGTTATATGTTATAGACCATGCCCGTGCCATTGATATTATTTTTCATCAAGGAAAAAATGGCGACACTTATAATATTGGAGGATTCAATGAATGGACCAATATTGATTTAGTCAAATTAATGTGTGCTCAAATGGATGTGAAACTAGGAAGAGCAGTGGGCGAAAGTGAGTCTTTAATTACTTATGTGAAAGACCGACCAGGTCATGACCGTAGATATGCCATTGATGCCACTAAATTAAATAAAGAATTAGGTTGGAGCCCATCCGTTACTTTCGAGCAAGGTTTGGCTGCCACCATTGATTGGTATTTGAATAATGGTCCTTGGTTAGAAAATGTAACCAGCGGTTCTTATCAAACTTATTATAGTTCCATGTATACTAACAGGTAGAGAATTCGATATAAACACTTGATAGTACTTTCGAAAAATTAAAAAGACAGCAATAAAATAATAAAACAATTAGATCCAAAGAATGAAAATAGAAGCTACACCCTTACAAGATTGTTTTATTATTCACGACACAGTGCATGGCGATGCAAGAGGTTATTTTATTGAAACTTTTAACCAAAGAGATTTTAATGCAGCCAGTGGTTTAGATATTGTATTTGTACAAGACAATCAATCTAGATCAAGCAAAGGGGTTTTAAGAGGTTTACATATGCAAAGAGGCGCTTCTGCACAAGCAAAGCTAGTAAGGGTTTTGGAAGGGGCAGTGTTAGATGTAGTAGTTGATTTAAGAAAAGGTTCCCCTAGTTTTGGCCAGCATTTCACCATTGAATTAACAGCAGAGAATCATAAACAATTTTTTGTACCTGCCGGATTTGCGCATGGCTTTGTGGTATTGAGCGAGTCGGCTACTTTCTTTTATAAAGTAGATAAGTTTTATGAGCCAGGCAATGAAGTAGGTATTATGTATAACGATAAGGATTTAAATATTGATTGGAAATTAGCTACATCAGAACTAACATTTTCAGAAAAAGATAAAACATTAGGAAGCTTTGCTGAATATGCAGCGAGTTTATAAAAACAAAAATTAGGTATATGAAAGGAATCATATTAGCAGGCGGATCAGGTACTAGGTTGTATCCTATTACCAAGGGTATCAGTAAGCAATTAATGCCTATCTATGATAAGCCCATGATTTATTATCCGTTATCTGTATTATTATTAGCGGGCATTAAGGATATTTTAATCATCACTACACCAGAAGACAGCGATCAATTCAAAAGATTATTAGGCGATGGTGCTGAGATAGGTTGTTCTTTTCATTATGCAGTACAAGCAGTGCCTAATGGACTGGCACAAGCCTTTGTCATTGGTGCTAATTTTATTGGTAAGGATAAAGTAGCCTTAATATTAGGAGATAATATATTTTATGGTGCAGGTTTTAGTAAACTAGTGCAATCTTTCAATGATGTAAATGGCGCAGCTGTGTTTGCTTATGAAGTAAATGATCCGGAGCGTTATGGTGTGGTAGAGTTTGATGCGAATAATAATGCACTTTCTTTAGAGGAAAAACCAAGACAACCTAAGTCCAACTATGCCGTGCCTGGTTTATATTTTTATGATAATGAAGTGGTAGAAATTGCTAAAAACATACCTGCTTCTCCAAGAGGGGAATATGAAATTACGGATGTCAATAAAGTGTACTTAGAACGTAAAAAATTACAAGTGGGTATAATGAATCGTGGAACCGCTTGGTTAGATACAGGTACTTTTGACTCCTATGCCGATGCCTGTGAATTTGTAAGGGTTATTGAGAAAAGACAAAGTCAAAAAGTAGGTTGTATAGAAGAGGTGGCCTATCGAATGGGCTTTATTGACAAGACCCAATTACTAGTCCTAGCCGATAAATATGCCAAAAGTGGCTATGGAGAATACCTTAGACAGCTAAAAAAGTAGGTTTTCCTTAGTTGTTGGAGAAATTTCAGGTTTTCTTAAACAAAATCTGAACAATTTGAAGAATTGATTGTTCTTATGGTATGTCTACTTATTCAATCAAGGATTTAGAGCAAATTTCAGGGATCAAGGCCCACACCATTCGTATTTGGGAACAACGCTATGGTTTCTTGCAACCTTCTCGTACCGAAACGAATATAAGAACCTATTCAGCACTTGAATTAAAGACTATTTTAAACGTCTCTCTATTAAATAAATACGGGTTTAAGATTTCGCATATTGATAAGATGAGCCCTGATCAAATGGAAGAGAAAATTCTTACCATTAATCAGATGGATGCACAGAAGGAGAGAGTGGTGAATAATTTGATTAAGGATATGGTTTCATTGAATATGCCAGCCTTTGAACAACAACTAGACAATTATATTGCCCAAAAAGGTGTTGAAAAAACAATTACTGAAATAATTTTTTCTTTCTTAGAAAGGGTGGGTTTATTATGGGTCACCAATCATATCAATCCAGCACAGGAGCATCTTGCGACTAATATTTTAAGACAGAAAATTATTTATGGTATTGAGAAATTAACGCCAGTCAATAGATACACGAAGAGGGTTGTTTTATTTTTACCAGAAGCAGAGTACCATGAATTAGGTATTTTATTTGTACATTTTTTATTGAAGCAAATTGGCATATATGTAGATTATTTAGGAGCCAATGTACCCATGGTTGACCTTGAATACTTGGTGCAGAAAACGAAACCTGATTATGTATTTTGTCATATTACTTCTCCAGCTAAAAAGTTTAAACTAGATAAGTTTATGGAGAAGCTTTCAACAATAAGTGCTTCCTCACCTATTGTATTATCTGGTCAAATTGTACATGACTACAAGGGGGCAATTGGATCAAACATACATATAAAAAGAAGTCTTGCAGAGACCCTGCAGTTTATCCATTCCATCTAGTTTTTCAAGGATCTCCATTTCAGGGTTTAAGTCAGCATTTTATAAGCTGGCTGCTTGAATCATTTAAGCTACTGATTATCAATTGATTGAATTTTCCATAGCTAATAGTAGTTGAATACTTATTTTACCAAATCCGGTATGTTTAACTATTTTATCAAAAAATTAAACAAAATTACCATTTTGAGTCATAATTATGTTTAGCTTTATTCTCTTAAAGTTAAACAGAACTATATGTCAACAGCTGAATTCACCCTACTACTCACTGAAAATGCCGATTTTCTAAAGCCCTTTGCCATTAATTTGACCAAGGATCATGAAACAGCAAAGGATTTATTTCAGGAAACCTTGTACAGAGCCTTGTCTAATAAAGACAAGTATAATGTAGGTACCAATATCAAGGCTTGGTTGTATACTATTATGCGTAATATTTTTATTAATGATTACCGTAAAAAAGCAAAACAGTCTGTAGTGTTGGATAATTCTCCTAATGATTTTTTAATTGATCAAACTAGAACAAAGGTTTTGAATGATGGCGTGACTAACTTAAATTTGAGAGAAGTAAAGCAACTTATTTACGACTTGCCTGAATTATTTAGAACCCCCTTTAATTTATATTTCGAAGGGTATAAGTATAATGAAATTGCAGAAGAATTAAATGAGCCCTTAGGGACTATCAAAAGTCGAATTCACTTTGCTAGAAAAATATTAAAACAGAAAATACAACGATACTAAACTATGGCCTCTTCTAAAAAAGCATTAGTGATTGGTGCTGGTTTCGCTGGCATGTCAGTAGCTACTTTTTTAGCAAAGAAAGGATGGTCAGTAACTGTTATTGAAAAACATAATTTACCTGGAGGCCGCGCCAGAAAATTTGAAGCCGAAGGTTTTACATTTGATATGGGTCCAAGTTGGTATTGGATGCCCGATGTCTTTGAGCGTTATTTTGCAGCCTTTGGAAAAAAGGTTTCCGATTTTTACAAATTAAAAAGATTAGACCCCTCTTACCGCGTTTACTTTGATGAAACGCATTGGGACATGCCCGCTAATTATACCGAATTAGCTGCTTTATTAGAAAGCGTAGAACCCGGTGCTGCCAAGGCTTTGGATCAATTCATGGAGGAAGCCAAATACAAGTATGATATAGGCGTGGGTAAACTTGTTCATCAGCCAGGTATTTCATTAAAAGAATTTATTGACATAGATTTAATCAAGGGTGTTTTTAAATTAGATGTATTTCAATCTATGAAAAAACATGTAGCTCGTTTTTTCAAACATCCTTATATTCAAACCTTAATGGAGTTCCCCGTTTTATTTTTAGGAGCCCTTCCGCAAAATACACCTGCCTTATATAGTTTAATGAACTATGCCGATATTAAGGGAGGCACTTGGTATCCAGAATTCGGTATGTATAGTATTGTGCAAGCTATGTATGATACGGCTATAGCCCAAGGCGTTCAATTTCAATTTTCTGAAGAGGCTTTACAAATTGAAGTCGTTAATGGACTGGCGCAGTCTTGCTACACTAAATCAAGTATTAGCGGTGAGCAAAAGCATTATGAATTTGATGTAGTTATAGGTGCTGGCGATTATCATCATATTGAAACAAAACTATTAACGAGTAAATATCAATCTTATACTACTAGTTATTGGGATACCCGCACCATGGCACCTAGTTCATTATTATATTATGTAGGCTTGAATAAAAAATTAACAGGTGTCACGCATCATTCTTTATTTTTTGATACCGATTTTGCCATTCATGGTAAAGAAATTTATACCGAACCAAGTTGGCCCACCAAGCCTTTGTTTTATGCATCTGTACCATCAGTTACCGATTCTACTGTGGCTCCAGCAGGTAGTGAAAATTTATTTTTATTAATTCCAGTGGCTGCTGGCTTAGAAGGGGATACTGAAGAGCTAAGAGAAAAATATTTTCAGGAACTGATAGCCCGTTTAGAGCAAAGATGGGGTCAATCTATTGCAGATAGCATTGTCTATAAAAGGACCTTTGCTGTATCCGATTTTAAAAACGATTATCATTCCTTTAAGGGAAATGCCTATGGTCTTGCCAATACACTATTACAAACAGCTATTTTAAAGCCTTCTTGTAAAAGCAAAAAGGTAAAAAACTTGTATTATACTGGACAATTAACAGTGCCAGGGCCTGGGGTACCGCCAAGTTTAATTAGCGGGGAAGTGGTAGCGGAATTGATTGACAAAAATTATATAAATTTACAACCTAGAAATGTCTGATTTAAAACTATATAACGAAGTCACTGGCTTAAGCAGTAAAACCACTACGCTATTGTATAGCTCTAGTTTTTCTTCTGCTATTAAACTACTGCATGCCGACTTACGTCAGCCCATATATGATATTTATGGTTTTGTAAGATTTGCCGATGAAATTGTGGACACTTTTCATGAATTTGACAAAGCCACTTTATTTGCGCAGTTTAAAAAAGACACTTATTTAGCTTTAGAGCAAGGCATTAGTTTAAATCCCATTTTACACCGTTTTCAATTAACTTTTTCTAAATATAAAATTGATACAGCCTTATTGGAAGCTTTTTTAGTAAGTATGGAAATGGATTTAAATAAGCAGCAATATGATTTAGCTACTTATCAAACCTATATTTATGGAAGTGCAGAAGTAGTAGGTTTAATGTGCTTGCATATTTTTTGTGAAGGGGATATGGCTCAATTTGAAAAATTGAAACCAGCTGCAAAACATTTAGGGGCCGCTTTTCAAAAAGTAAATTTCTTACGCGATATTAAGGCCGACTTTGAAGGCCTAGATAGAATGTATTTCCCTGACTGTGATTTTTCAAAATTTACCCAAACAGATAAGGAAATGATTGAAGCCGATATTCAAGCCGATTTCGAAAAAGCTTTACAGGGCATTAAAATACTCCCGCTGAAAGCTAGATTTGGGGTATATGTGGCTTTTAAATATTATTATTCTTTGTTTAAAAAAATAAAGAAAACGCATCCGGAGGCTATTTTGAAAGCAAGAATTAGAATACCCACACCTGGAAAATTATTTATAGTAGCCAAGGCTACTTTACGCAGTCAGTTGAATTTGTTGTAGTAAATTTGTTGTATCATTTAATAAAATAGATTTTATGGTTTTTATATTAGTGACTTTACTTACTTTTTGCATTATGGAAGGGGTTACTTGGTTAACCCACCGCTATGTGATGCATGGTTTTTTATGGTATTTACATGAAGACCATCACCAACCCACAGGTCATTTTCTAGAAAAAAACGATGCTTTCTTTTTAATATTTGCCATTCCTAGTATGGCATGTATATTCTATGGTAATTTCGTAGGTCCTTTATGGATAGCAGGTATAGGAACGGGGGTAGCCCTATATGGCTTTGCTTATTTTATAGTGCATGAAGTTATCATACACCAAAGAATTAAGTGGTTTACTAAATCCAATAACCGTTACATCAAAGCCATTCGTTGGGCTCATAAAATGCATCATAAGCATTTGTATAAAGAAGAAAGCGAAAGTTTTGGTATGTTAATCGTAGCCAAAAAATATTGGGATAAAGTGCGTCGAGACGAAGCCTTACAAAGCAATGAGTAATGCTATACTATCTAATACAAATTTAGCAAGCTACGACTATATTATAGCAGGAGCCGGCGGGGCTGGTTTATCTTTATTACACTATTTAATGGAAGCCCCTAGTTTGGCTTCCAAATCCATTTTGGTTATTGATAACTCTTTTCAAAAAACCAATGATCGAACTTGGTGCTTTTGGGATACTGAAATTTCAGCTTTTGAAAATTTAGTGCATCACCGTTGGAATATTATTTCCATTCATGCTGAAGGCTTTGATAAAGAACTACCTACTGCTCCCTTTTCTTATAAGATGATTCAGGGCATTGATTTTTATAATGCAGTGCTAAGTAAAGCAAAAACAAAAACTAATATACATTTTCAGGAAGCCAACATAACGGGTATCTCAGTGCTAGATGCTTCTAATATTACTAAAGGCGCTAAAGTAGAATGGGAGGGAGGGTCTGCAATGGGGCAGTATATTTTTTCTAGTTTGCTTCCTTTTCAAATGAACCAGTTAGCTACCGCGGCTGCTTATTCTAATTCATTACAAGCCGGTACTTCTTCAAATAATAAAGCTCCTTTTTTATGGCAACATTTTAAAGGTAGGGTAGTGCAGTTTGATTCACCCGTATTTAATAAAGCTATTGCGAAGCTGATGGATTTTAATGTGCCTCAACAAGGAGCCACTGCCTTTATGTATCAGCTACCTTTAAATGAAAAGGAAGCCCTAGTCGAGTATACTATATTTTCAGAAAATGTTTTGGGTCTAGCAGATTATGATAAAGTTTTAGACGCTTATTTAGCCAAAGCGTTTCCAGGCAGTACTTATATAACTAAGCACGATGAAATAGGCGCTATTCCTATGACACAAATTGAATTAGCATCCACAGAGCCGCCCATTTATACGATTGGTGCCTTAGGAGCAGCTATTAAAGCAAGCACAGGTTATGCTTTTCAGTTTATACAGGAGCAATGTAAAAATATTGTAGAGCAGTTAAACAAAGGTTTACCTATTCAAACTAGGGTGCATAATACAAGACACCAGTTTTATGATGCAGTATTACTAGATATTTTATTTCACCATAAAATGGAAGGTGCCGAAATTTTTAAACGCATATTTTCCAAGAATGAAGCAGCTACTGTGTTTAAATTTTTATCTAATACCTCGACTATACTGGAGGACATAAAAATTATGCGTTCTCTTCCTACACATATATTTTTACCAGCAGCCTTTAAGGTGCTCTTACGGCGGGCTTAGAGGGTCGTTTCTGATTCTAAGTCCTTTGAAATTTATTTTCCCTAAATTTGTTTTTTCAGCTACGTAGTACAATGGATAGTACATGAGTTTCCGAAGCTCCTAATCCAGGTTCGATTCCCGGCGTGGCTACAAAGCCTGTCACTTTGTGACAGGCTTGTTTATTTCGAGAAAATGTCGAAAGCTAGCTTTCGTAAATTTTTGAGAACAAACAAGCAAACAATGTAAATGAAATTTACATTGTTAAAGGCTTTGGGTAAATCCAATGCGTCTGGGAAGTCAACGAACAAAGCGAAGTTGACAGTCACAGACGCATTGCTGAATTATTTATTCTCGAAATAAGGTATTTCGTCGTTAGATACCGCTTCTTTTTCTTGCCAATAAGCAAGTGAAACAATATGTCCACCTGTCGTTTTTAACTGACGGCCAAAAATGGCATTGGTCGCATTAAAGCATAAATCGGTTACACCTATTGTAAATGTAGTGGGAGTAGGAGGAACTATTGGAGCCGCTGGTGCTGCGGGTGCAGGAGCTGGCGCTTCACCTTCCACTGGCGCTGCGACAGGTGCAGCAGGCGCTGCTTTAGGCGCAGGGCTATCCACTACCACCACTTCGTATTTATTAAATTCTAATAAAGTTTTTAAAAACTGTACACGTTCAGCACTTGCGTTTTTTTCTACAATAGCACATTTACTTGTACCTAAGTCTTCAAATTCGTGGTTCTTATTAATTGCCATAATACTTTATTTAAATACCAATACTTAATGAGTGAATATAATCGTACACCAAACTAGCTAAACCCGTAATAATAATACCTGCAATACAGATATACATAGCCAGCTGTGTGATTTTAGGAATGCTTAATTTTTGAATAGGCGCTTCGTTCTCCTCCATGAAAATGGCTTTTACTACTTTTAAATAATAGTAAAAAGAAACCACCATATTTAAAGAAGCGAATATAATTAAGCAGTAATTGTCTTTTGCGGCACCTGCCATCATTAAAAATAACTTACCAAAAAAGCCAGCTGTAGGGGGTACCCCTGCTAATGAAAATAAAGCAATGGTTAATACCCAAGATAAAAAGGGGTTGGTTTTGTAAAAGCCTTTAAAGTCTGAAATATTTTCTTTACCTGCTAAAGCGCTTACCACCGATACCACACCAAAGGCAGCAAGGTTAGAGAACACATAAATTAATACAAAGTAAACTAGTGAAGCAGATCCTGCTTGAGAGCTTCCTGAAATACCAATTAATATAAAACCTACTTGTGCAATAGAAGAAAAGGCCAAGAAGCGTTTAAAGTTATCTTGTCTTATTGCGAATAAATTCCCAATTAAAATAGTAGCTATTGACAATACCACTAGCACACTATACCATACAGTAGCAATAGGGGTAAATACTTTATATAAAATAGAGGTAAAAGTGAATAGCACAGCTGCTTTAGAAACTACCGATAAGAATGCCGTAACCGCTACTGGAGAGCCTTCGTAAACATCGGCAGTCCAAAGGTGAAAAGGCACAGCAGATATTTTAAAGGCAAAACCAGATACCACTAATATAAAGGCAAATATTTGCATGGGGTTATTAGTTATATGTGCCGTTAAAACATCGAAGCTAAGCGTACCCGTTGTGCCATATAAAAAGGAAATACCCATTAATAAGATACCTGAAGAAAAAGCAGAAGATAAAATTAATTTCATCGCAGCTTCTGAAGATTTTCTTTTAGCTAAATCGAAATTAGCTGCAGCAGCTAGTGGAATAGTAGACATTTCAAGGCCTAGGTAGAACATTAATAGATTACCACTTGAAATCATGAAGAACATACCAAGCATTGAGGTGAATATTAATAAATAAAATTCAGCCAATTGCTTATGATTTTTTAACCATGCGTAGGACTGCATGGAAATAATTAATAAGGCCAGGTTCAATATATTTTTCTCTAGTACAATAAAAGCATTGGTGGTAAACATACCATTGAAAATACCCCCTTCAGTCATGCCAAATAAACCTGCCGCTAAATTGACAACCAATAAGCCATTGATTAAATTTAAAACGCTTTCATTGCTTCTCTCTTTACCAATTTTAATAAATAGTAAAATAAATATAAGTAAGCTTAATATAAGCTCCTGTCTTAGTAATATAAAAATGTTAGATGACATGAGGCGAAATTATTTAAGGGTAATGGCTTTATTAATGTTGATCATTAAAAAATCGGTGGTAGGCATAATTAATTGATTGATTAAAAAGGGCGCCAATCCGATAATTAAAATTCCTATGATTAATAAACCTGCTGCTAATTTTTCATTCCAACTAGCATCGCTTAATAAAGCATGCTCATCAGAAATAGGGCCCATAATGGTTCTGCCTGTAGCGCGTAATATGTATACGGCAGTCACTACAATAGAAGCTGCAGATATTACTGTAGCAGCACGATATACTCCATCTGGGTTTTGCCAAGAGCCCATGAATACAGTCATCTCGGCCACAAATCCGCTGAATCCTGGTAGGCCTAAAGAACATAAACCTGCTATCACAAATACAGTAGAGATAAAAGGCATTACTTTCAATAAGCCCCCTAATTGTGCCACCATTCTAGTATGTGTTCTAGAGTAGATCATACCAATTGCGGCGAAGAATAGGGCGGTCATTAAACCATGAGATACCATTTGTATCACTGCACCGTTAATAGAAGTTTTATTCAACATGCCAATTCCAAGTATTACAAATCCGCAGTGACTAATAGATGAGTAAGCATTGATGTATTTTAAATCGGTTTGCATCATGGTGGCGAATGCACCATATATAATAGCAATGGTAGCTAGTAAAATAATTACCCATGAATAAGTATGCGCTGCGTCGGGCATTAAAGCCGCCATGCGTAAACAACCGTAGCCGCCTAGCTTCATTGAAATACCTGCTAAAAACATAGAAGCTGCAGTGGGTGCAGATGCGTGACCATCGGGTACCCAAGTATGAAAAGGAAATAAAGCAGCAAAGATGCCAAAGCCTAAGAATAAAAATGGGAAGAAGAATTTTTGAACACCTAGGCTCATGCCCATCTTACCTATTTCCACCATATCAAATGTATGGGTGTTGTAATAAATACCCATTAAGCCTACAAATACCAATGCAGAACCTGCCATTAACATTAAGGCCAACTTCATCGCACTGTTTTCTTTTTTACCAGATCCCCAAATGCCTATTAATAAGAACTTAGGAATAACGGCTACTTCTAAAAAGAAAAACAATGTAAATAAGTCTAAAGAGATAAAGAACCCATAAGCACCCATGCTTAATAATACTAGTAAGAAAAAGTATTCCTTACTTAGTTTTTCCATAGTCCAAGAAACAAGTATTCCTGCTACCACAATCAGGGAGGTTAATAAAATCATGGCCAGCGCGATACCATCTATACCTATATGGTAATTAATATTTAATGCTTTAAACCAAGTGGTATTGGTTTCAAATAAATGCGTGGCGGTATTGCCAGCAGATCTTTGATCCATATATAATTTCAACAACCAAGCTGCTGCGCCTAATTGTGCTATAGAGCCCACTAACCCAATAACTCTTATTTGCGCTAATTGCTTACTCAATAAAATGAGTAGGGCAGTTAGTAAGGGAAGTATGATTAACAATGATAAATTCATATAAATATTTTATTTCCAGATATAAATAAATAATACCGATAAGGCCAATACACCACCAAAGAAGTACAAGGCATAGTTTTGAACCTTCCCCGATTGTAAGCCTTTAATAGCTGTTGAAATTTTTGCAGTGGTACTTGCTAATAATAAGATAAAACCATCTACGATATTTCTATCTGCCCAAGCAATAGGTTGTCCTATGAGTGGAAAGACAATTTTTTTCGTAATAAACAAATACAATTCATCTACGTAAAACTTTTTATAAGCGGCTCTGTAAAAGCCACCAAATACAACTACTGCCTTATCCGATTTTGTATTTTCTTTTTTATAAAAACTTGCCGAAAGCAAAATAGCAATAATGGACAAAGCTACTGGTGCAATAGAGAAGATTAAATCAATATGTGTTTCTAGGGCAGCGCCATCGGATGTGATAAATTGAGAGAAAGGAATAAAGCCTACACCCACTGCACATGCAGCTAAAATAATTAAAGGTAGTTTCATGGTCCAAGTACCTTCGCCATGGTCGTGCGTATCGTGGTTGTGATTATTGTGACCAGCATTATGAGCGTCATCGTGAACAGCGCTGTGTGCTTTTGCAGGTGCTTCCTTGCTCCAGAAAATATTAAAGTACAATCGGAACATATAAAAACTTGTAAGTGCTGCTGTAAATAAGGCAACACCATAAATTAATTTATTCTCATGAAATGCGGCTGTCAATATTTCTTCCTTACTAAAAAATCCTGCAAAAGGAGGAATACCAGCAATAGCTAAACAAGCAATTAAAAAAGCAATATGTGTGATGGGCATTAATTTTCTTAAGCCGCCCATGTCCTTCATTTCATTGCTATGTACCATATGTATTACAGAACCTGCGCCTAAGAATAATAAACTCTTAAAGAAGGCATGCGTAAATAAATGAAACATAGAAGCCATAAAGCCTAATCCGTTTTCTCCGCCATTTTTCGAAATACCTAAGGCAAACATCATGTAGCCAATTTGTGACATGGTAGAATAAGCAAGTACTCTTTTAATATCGGTTTGTGTACATGCAATAATGGCTGCCAATAAGGCTGAAAATGCACCTACATAAGTTACAATGGTTAAGGACGCTTCATCCATGGAGAAGATGGGAAATAATCTTGCTACTAAATACACACCCGCTACTACCATGGTAGCTGCGTGGATTAATGCCGATACTGGAGTAGGGCCTTCCATCGCATCCGGTAACCAAATATGTAAAGGAAACATAGCCGACTTTCCTGCACCACCCATAAATATTAATGTGAGTCCCCAAGTAAGCATACTTGCCCCTAAAAAGCTAGCGCTTGTAATGCTTAAAAATTCAGGAGATTGATTTGATGTTAATTTCTGAATCAATAAACCAATATCTAAGGTACCTCCGTAAAAGCCCATAATCATAATGCCTATTAAAAATCCTAAGTCGGCAAAGCGTGTTACAATAAATGCTTTTTTAGAAGCTGCTACAGCTGAAGGTTTATTAAAGTAGTAACCAATTAATAAGAAACTAGATACACCCACTAGCTCCCAGAACATATACACTTGGAAAATATTAACAGATAATATTAAACCCAACATAGAGAAGGTGAATAAAGATAAGAAAGCATAATAAGTAGCAAAGCGCTCTTCGCCCTTCATATAGCCTAAACTAAATACATGCACCATTAAAGAAACAGAAGTCACTACAATAAGCATCATCACAGAAATAGGATCAACTATTAGGCCCATATCAATAGAGACATTGGGGCTAAACTGTAACCAAGTATATTTTAAGGCAATAATTTTTTGGTAGATGCCATTTACTTTCCCATCTACAAAAAAGTATTGCTTAGCAGCTACAAAAGAAAGAATCGTAGAGGTAAGCAAAGAAGCCGTAGAAATAATACCTGCTGTTTTAGCAAAGTATTTGCGTCCAAATAAACCTAATACTACAAAAGTTGCAAGAGGCAATAAAGGAATCCAAAGTATATATAAGTAGTTTGACATAATTAAAATTTCATTTCTGTTGCATCGTCTACATCAATGGATTGATGGCTGCGATATAAATTAATGATAATGGCAATGGCCACCGCTGCTTCCGCTGCTGCAATGGTGATGATAAATAAAGAGAAGAATAAACCATCTAGTTTATCGGGGAATAAATATTTATTAAAGGCAACAAAATTAATATTCACGCTATTAAGCATAAGCTCAATAGACATTAACATAGTAATTAAGTTTCTTCTTGTAAATAAACCATACATGCCTATAAAAAATAGGGCAGTGCTTAGAAAAAGTATATGTGTTAAGGGTACTTCGTTCATAGTATTAATCCTCCTTCTTGTTTAGGTGAACAATATTGGCACTTGTAGGTTTCATTGCAATTACAATACAACCTACCATGGCAGCTAATAATAGCATACTCACTACTTCAAAAGGTAAAATAAAACCATGTGAAGTGGTGCTTAGCATTTGAGTGCCAATTTCACTAACACTGGTATTAAAAGGCTGTGCCGATATAGTATTGAATCCGTAATGATTGATTAAATTAAAAGTAAAAGCAGTGCCTAGCAAAGCAGCCAATGCTGAAAAAATAATTTTACTTGCGGCAGGCTTAGCCATTTCCTTACCCGATTGTTGGGTTAAGAAAATAGAGAAGATAATTAAGACCACAATGCCTCCTACATACACGACTATTTGAATGGCTGCGATAAATTCCACCTGCATCCAAAAATAAAGTGCAGCAATACCTACTAAAGAAAATAACAACCAAATGGCTGATCGAAATATTTTAAGTGTAGTAACCGCTAATAAAGCTGCACCTAATATAAGTGTAGCAATGGCGTAAAATATGATGGCTGATGTATTCATTATTCTATTCCCTCCCTTATTTTAGATCCTGGTTGATTTAATACTTTGGTTAATTTGGTTCTATCAAAAACGCTGTGTTCAAAATTAGGTGCCATTTTAATGGCATCACTTGGGCAGGCTACGATGCATAAATTACACATAGTGCAAAGCTCTAATCTGTATACTAAAGTGTCAATGGCTTTTTTCTTTTTACCTTCTGGTGAAACTTCAAACTTGGTCACCACTTTAATAGTTCCATTTGGGCAGGCCAATTCACAAGCTGTACAACCAGTACAAGCATGTTCGTTTTGAGCGTCATGGGGCATGACTACTTCACCTTTGAACCTTTCTGACATTAATAAGGTGGCACGGTTGTCGGGGTACTGCTCTGTAATAATTTCTTTAGGGTGCACAAAGTAATAACCTGTTTTACGCATTCCTTTTAACAAAGAACTTACGCCGTTCACTACATCTGCTATATAATCTTTCAAAAACATTTTCTAATTCATTTAATATTAAAAATGCCAACCTAATATTGCAATCACTGCTACTAATAGAAGGTTGAACAAACTTATCGGTAATAAATATTTCCATTCTAAATTCAATAATTGATCTACGCGCAGTCTTGGGAAGGTCCATCTAAACCACATAATCAAAAAGATCAAGAAAAATGTTTTTCCCATAAACCAAACCGAAGAAGGGATATAATCCATGATATGATTGAATGCTGACCAGTTACCAATATGTAGTGGCATCCATCCGCCAAAAAATAAAGTAGCTCCAATCGCACAAACAATAAATATATTTATGTATTCTGCTAAAAAGAATAAGGCAAAACGCATTCCTGAATATTCGGTATGAAAACCTGCCGTTAATTCTGACTCTGCTTCTGCTAAATCAAAAGGTGCACGATTGGTTTCGGCAGTAACCGCAATAATGTATAAAACAAAGGCTATGATAGCAGGAATATGTCCTTTAAATATCCACCAGCCATTTTCTTGTGCTTTGACAATTTCAGAAATTTGTAAACTTCCTGTAAGTACCACAATGGTTAATACTGCAAAGCCAGCAGACAATTCATAGCTCACTATTTGAGCACCACTGCGCATCGCACCTAGTAATGAATATTTATTATTACTTGCCCAGCCAGCCATTAAAATACCTATCACCGATAAAGAAGAAACAGAGGAGATATATAAGACCCCAATATTAATATCCCAGATTTGAAAGTTTTTAGCAAATGCAATGGGCGCTAATAATAACATACCCACCATCATTACCACAAAAGGCGCTAGGTTGAATAAAAATTTATCAGCCATATCTGGCACCAAGCCTTCTTTCATAATTAATTTCAAAGTATCGGCCACCGTTTGAAACATACCTCCTGGTCCTACACGATTCGGTCCCAATCTAATTTGAATATGCGCAGCTACCTTTCTTTCCATAAGTACCAATACCAAACCTAAAATGGCAAACAAGCTTATAGCTAACAAAATAACAATGACACATTCCATTGCGAGTGCTATCGTGGGATTAAACTTCATAAATAACCAATCTTGAACACTGGTTGTAATTCCTTCTAAACTAAACATGCGTTTCTGTTTTATATAACTTACAATTCAAACTAAATTTTATTCGAATATTATTCTATATCTATCAATCCTATCTATCAATATCAGGTATCACTAAATCAAGTGTACCCATACTTGCCATTAAATCTCCAATCTTACTTCCTGCTGCAATATGATTCAGTACAGATAAGTTCGAAAACCCTGGAGACCTGAATTTAATTCTGTGTGGCGTAGTACCACCTTCGCTTACTATATACACCCCAAATTCACCTCTTGCCGTTTCTACTCTTGAATAAAATTCACCCTTAGGTAGTTTTAATACATTTTTTGTTTTGCCTACAAAATCACCTTCTGGAATATTGTCAATGAGTTGTTCAATAATGCGAATAGATTGATTCATTTCTTTCACACGCACTATATAACGCGCAAATGAATCGCCTGCTGTTTCTATGACTTCATCAAATTCTACTTTATCGTATACTTCGTAAGGATAAATTTTTCTGATATCACAACTTACACCACTGGCTCTTGCTACTGGGCCTGTGCAACCATAAGAAATAGCATCTTCTGCACTTAATATACCTACACCCTTGGTTCTACTTTGGAAAATAATATTGTTGGTGACTAAATCTTCGTATTCTGTTACTTTAGATTTGAATTGTGTGATAAAGGCTTTTACTTTCTTTTGAAAATCGGGATGAAGATCATACATCAAACCACCTGGTACAATATAGTTCATGGTTAATCTTGCACCACAAGTATCTTCCATAATATCGGTAATCATTTCTCTTTCTCTGAAAGCATAAAAGAAAGGGGTGAAGGCGCCTAAGTCCATGGCCATCGCACCTAACCAAAGTTCATGTGAAGCAATACGTGTCAATTCACTTAAAATAACACGTATATATTTAGCACGGTCAGGCACTTCAATTTGCATTCCTTTTTCAACTAGTAAAGCACAGCCTAAATTATTAATATGAGAAGACAAGTAATCCATTCTGCTTGTCACATAAATAAATTGACGATAAGTTAAGCTCTCGCACATTTTTTCAATAGAGCGGTGGATATAACCTAAATGTGGTTCAATTTTTTTAATGGTTTCTCCATTTAAAGTAACCACTAAATGAAGTACACCATGTGTGGCAGGGTGTTGAGGTCCCATATTAATGACTAGTTCGCCATCGGCACCTAATTCACTGGTATCTTTTAGTATTTCAGTTTGATTGTACATCTGCCAATTATAATTTTATCATGTTGATAGGATCTTCAAAATCTTTTCTTAATGGAAATCCTTTGAAGTCATCTTCTAGAATTAATTTTCTTAAGTCGGGGTGGTTGGTGAAGTTGACGCCAAACATTTCAAATACTTCACGCTCTAAAAATTCTGCGGTTCTCCAAATGTCACAAACTGTTTCAATCACCGGTATGTCTCTATTTAGATTCGCTTTAATAACAATGCTTTGACGATGTGTAGTAGCAGATAAATGATACACCATGGTCAAATCTGTTTTAAAATCAACACAGGTTAGACAAAACAAATAGTTCATTTGCATCTTACCTGTTCTTAAATCAGCCATCAAAGGCTTTAAGGCAGTAGGTTCTACTAATATATTCAACCATTCGCCTGTTTCATCGAAAGTAGCTGCGGGCGCAAGGGAACTAATGTATTCTTTAATTTCTTCGTTGGTCATTTTTATAAATTATCTTCTATTATTGATAAAGCTTCTAGTTATTATAATGCTTCGGCTATATATTTAAGGTTTTATTTTTTTTTGCTTAAACTTTAAATTCTCCTCTAATTTGTTCGCGTGTCATTCCTAATTTAATTTTCTCTTGTAAAGAAATTAAAGAGTGTAACAATGCTTCAGGACGTGGAGGGCAACCAGGAATGTATACATCCACTGGAATGATATGATCGGCTCCTTTTACTACTGAATAAGTATTGTAAAAAAATGGGCCACCACTAATAGCGCAAGCGCCCATGGCAATTACATATTTAGGATCGGCCATTTGATCGTATAATCTTTTTAAAACAGGTGCCATTTTATTTACAATGGTCCCTGCTATAATAATCACATCGGCTTGACGCGGTGAAGCTCTTGCTACTTCAAAACCAAAACGAGAAAAATCATATTTGGCTGAAGCAGTAGACATCATTTCAATACCACAACAACTAGTGGCAAAAGACAAAGGCCATAAAGAATTGGAGCGCGCCCAATTAATAACACTATCAAAAGTACTTACCACAATGCCACCACCTGGTGTTTCGTGAACGATACCTGGAAAAGGTTCGTTGCCTGCTATTTTTTCTTTTAACTCCATTTTAATGCACCTTTTTTATGAGCGTATAAAAAGCCCATGAATAATATAAATATGAAAACGATAATTTCAATTAAGGCAACCATGCCTACTTTTTTAACTACCACGGCCCATGGGTATAAGAATACTAATTCCACATCAAAAATTAAAAATAGTAAGGCGAATAAGTAATAACCCACATTGAACTGATGCCAAGGGGAACTGTCGGTGGGAATACCGCACTCATAGGCCTGACCTTTTTGAGGATTTTTACTTCCTTTTACTAGAATTTTTCCAACTAAAATACCGCCAGCAGAAAAAGCAATAGCGGCAATTAATAAAGCAATTAATGAAATAGCACCCATAGTAATTTTGGTATAAAAATGATGCTGTAAAGTAGCAATAAAACGGCTAATAAAACCCTAGGTAATCCACATATAATCCACGCTTTACGGGATTTTGTTAAAGTAGAACCCTAGGTCTGATAAATATCATCCCTTAAGTGTAAAAACAAAGGTTTTTTCTTAGAATTTGAAGGATAAACTGCTGCCCCAAATGGCAGGGTCTCCCAGGTGCACTGCGCCAAAATCATAGCCATAAGAAATATACTTTGTACCTGCTAGGTTTTTAGCCCAAAAATAGAGTGCTATTTTTTCAGTTTCAATACCTGTTTTTGCATTCAATAAATGATAAGGTGTTTGCTGAATGGTATTGGCTAGATCAAAATAAGTAGTGCCTATATATTTCCATTCTGCCCTTGTCATTATTTTTAATTTTGTATTTAAAGCATAGCTATATTGAGCAGCTAATAATGAGGTAGCGTTAGGAGAGAAGATAGGACGCTTGCCTGCTAAATTTACATTTGACCCTTGCGAAGCGAGGTCTAATTTATCAAAATTAGCATTGGTAGTTCCAAATGCATATTGCAAGAATAAACCTTTTGCAGGAATGACAAATAATTCTGCTTCTATTCCTTTGCTTGTTAATTGACCTGTATTTTTCGTAATAGTAATAGCGTCAGGTAAAATCAAACTGGGTACCTGGGCATCTGTTACTTTGGTATAAAATAAAGCAACATTAAAAATTAATTTATTGTTGAACCAATTGTTTTTAATACCTGTTTCAAAGTTGTTGGTGTATTCAGGTAAGTAACCCAAGAGTGGCGGCTGTGAAGGATCTGAAGAGAGTGGCGATAAACCACCTGCTCTGAATCCTCTGCTGTAAATGCTATACCATAAACTATTATTATTTACTTGGTAGTCTAATGATAACTTAGGAGATAAGGCGTTAAAATGCGTGCGACCTAAAGTATCGGCAGTGGTGGTATATAATTTATTACTAGGATCATGTTGGTATTGACCCATCACAGATGCAGATTGATTTTCATAATCATTTCTTAATCCGAATCTAATATTCAATTGATTATTGATCGCATAACTGGCTTGACCATAAAATGCTACACCTTTTTTAAGGGTAGTGCTGGTGCTAAAGATGGTAAATAAGGAATCTCCAATCATCATTAAGTTTGCATCTTTACCAAAACGAGTAGCTTGTTTCACTGGTGCATCCTGATAAAATAAGAAGGCGCCTGCTGTCCATTTAAACTTACTGTTACTATTGTTGCTGCTAAATTTAAAATCCTGGGTAAGCACTTTAATATTATTCCATTGATTGCCATAATTATTGATAATAGAAATGGCATCGATGGGGGAGAAATCGCCATCGATAGGGTTTGTATAATAACGGTAGTTTTGTTGGTAAGCTGTTTGGCTAGAAAAGTTAAAGCTAGTACCTGCATAGTGAATAGACAAGCTGGTATTGGTGGTCTTGTCCATCATGGTGGTTGTTGCATTCTGATTTAATATATAAGGGCTCGCGAAAGCTTTAGTGGTTCCAAAAACTAAAGGGAAGGGGCCTTGGTTTTCATTGCCATGGTGTTTAAAATTCAAATTAATATCCCAACGATTACTTATTATATATTTTAAAAAATAATTTCCAGAAAATCCATTTTGATTGTCATAACTACTTTTGGTAAATTTATTGGTATAAAAACCATCTCTTTTATCTGACAATAAAGAAGCACCAAAAAATAATTTATCTTTTATAAGGGGTGTTTTGAATCCTGCACTTATTCTTTTTTTATTGTAATTGCCAATTATAATGTCGGTAAATCCGGTGGTGGTATTAGTGGGTTGTTTAGTAATAATATTTATCACGCCACCCATGGCATTTCTTCCGTACAAAGTTCCTTGTGGGCCACGCAACACTTCAATTCTTTCAATATCGAACAAAGTTGGAATATAGGTATCTAAACTAAATTGATTCACTCCGTCAATATAAGTTGCCACCGTGGGATCGTAAGAACTAGTGGCAATGCCCCTTGCGGAGGTTGCGTCTCTTCCGTCACCAGGGTCCGCGCTGTATAAATTGGGAATGATGCCAGTTATTTCTTTGGTATTCCATAAACCAAAAGCATTGACTTGTTTTGCACCTAATGCAGTAATACTTGAAGGAATTTTTTGTACCAATTCTTCTTTTTTTTGAGCTGTCACGATTATTTCATCCAAGGTGTTCATAGATTCTTCTAAAATAAAATTAGCAGTATAATTATTTTTATTATTTTCTTTTTTAATTACTGGGTGAATGGAAGCAAAGTTGAAATGATTTATTTCTAATTGGTAATTACCTGCAGCAGGCAATTTAATTTTAAATAAACCATTGCTATCCGAAATGGAATTGATGTTTGAATTTAAAATGGAAATAGATGCGTTACTAACAGGTATATTTTTGGTAGTAGTTATTTTGCCCGATAAAATTGTTTGACTTATTGCTGGCGCAGTGAAAAAACTAAGTAAAATAATTAGCGTGTAAATTTTGTTTTTCATTGTAGGTTCCTAAGGGGTAAGCGTCTTAGCGGTTGCGAAGATAGAACCAAATAGGTCTATTGTAATAAAGAGTAGAAGAAAATTTTTCAATTATACAATTACATTAAGTGCAAGCGGACTTATTGTAATTTTTAGTAATTCGTTATCTGTTAAAAGATTTTCTCCATCAATATGTATAGGGGCATTATTGGCATATTGAATGCTTGCATTATTGAATGCTTGAAAATGAACTTTATCAGCATGGTGAATATTCTTTTTAAATAAGCGCACTGCTAAAATGCCGGCTTCTAATTTATTCAATAAGCCAATTTTTACTAATTCCAATTGTCCATCTTGAATATTGGAAAAGGGAGAAATAAAGGCATCGTTTCCAAACTGATTGGCATTGGCAATGCTTAAAGAGAATACTTTTTCAATCTGGCCTTCGTTCACAATAACTTCAATAGGGTTGTATTTAAAAAGGGTAATGAGGGTAGCTTTCATATAATTAATTAACCCGCGTCCTTTGCTTTTAGCAAAACAATGAGCTACCGCTGCATCAAAGCCAATACCTGCAGTACAGAAAAAAGGTTTATTATTTATATAGCCAACATCTATTTTAATAGTAGCGCCTACCAATGCTTTTTGAAAGGCCTTTTTATAATTTAATGGAATTTTTAAGTGTCTCGCTAAACCATTGCCAGAACCTACAGGAATAATACCTAAAGGAATTGATTTACCTACTAAAGCTGAGGCTACTTCGTTAATGGTGCCATCACCTCCCACCGCAATTATGCGCGTAGCACCTTGATCAATTGCTTTTTGTGCAAAGAGGGTAGCTTCTTGTGGTTCGGTGGTTTCCCATATCACATGATGAGGATCGGTTTTAAGAACTGAGCTAATTCTTAAAAAGCTTTCCTTATTATTAGCGCCCGAATGGGGATTAATAATGTAATGATTCATAAGACACAAAAGTAACTGATAATATTCAATTACACTAATGCTTCAAAGCCCCCACGTTACTTGAGAATATCTTAACAGCAATAGCTAAAAGAATGACTCCAAAAAATTTTCGAACAGCGAGTAAGCCTCCAGGGCCTAATAAGCGTTCAATAAAATTGAGTGATTTTAAAACTGCATAAACAATTACTAAGTTTATAAGTATACCTAGTGCAATATATAATTCATCATAGTTGGCTTTTAAGGACATGATAGTAGTTAGGGTTCCACTACCCGCAATAATAGGAAAGGCAATAGGTACCACAGCACCTGAGTGTGCATTTTTATCGCCTTTAAATATTTCATGACCTAAAACCATTTCCAATCCTAATAGAAAAATGACAATAGAACCACCCACCGCAAACGATTTTACATCCAATCCCAATACTTGCAAAAAGGGTTTACCTAGAAATAAAAACAAAATCATAAGTGCTCCAGAAATTAAAGTCACTTTAAGCGATTTTATGGCCCCCGATTTTTCTTTCATGGCAATTAATAATGGAATAGAACCCACAATATCAATAACGGCAAACAAAGTAAAAATAACGGTAAGTAAATGGTCGAAATGAAATTCCATAAAAAAAGCTTTGTATGAAGATACAAAGCTTTTTTAACTAATAAGGGAGTGACTATTATTCAAAGAGCATAGCTGAAATAGGGGGTCTTGAAAGCAAGCTGTTGCTTATTATTGAATACGAATACCAAGCATGATCATACGGCCCATTGCATTGTAGCCATTAATTTCTTGAAATGCAACATTGCCTATATTTTGCGCATCGGCATATAGTAGAATATGTTTACTGAATTTGTATTGAATATGTGCATTCAACAAGGTGTAGCTTTTCAAACTAACGTCTTCTGCAGCGTATCCTCCTACATCGTAACGCTTACTAATATACCTAGCTGCTATACTAAAATTTAATTTTGAAGATGGCTCAAAGCTCCACTGAATACCCGCCGTATTTTTAGGACGCTTTAATAAATAGTTATAAGTAATGGTATCGGTAGTGGTTACTCTGTTTTGATTTGTCTCTTGACCATTCATTAAAGTATAATTCAATGATATATTATTTTTTTCATTGGCCTTCCAGTTCAATTCAAGTTCCGTACCATTTACTTTCTGCCTAATATAATTGAAGAAATTATAATCAATATAATTATAGTCAATACCATTATCAATTGTTCTATTGTAATACACGGCTCTTGCAAAAACAGTAGTGGTTTTATATTCTATACCCATTTCTGTATTGAATGACTGCTCTGGTTGTAAGGCTTCGTTATAACTTAATTGGTATAATGAAGGTGCTTTATACCCGGTAGAGGCACTTGCCATGAATCGAATTTCTGAACTTAATTTATAAGAAGG
>Ga0194060_10000355_pt1 | contig 33265 bp, 12 predicted proteins | sample SepL225m_MetaG_FD_163427 | JGI IMG/M metagenome (GOLD analysis project Ga0194060, IMG submission 163427) | Anoxic zone freshwater microbial communities from boreal shield lake in IISD Experimental Lakes Area, Ontario, Canada - Sep2016-L222-5m | ecosystem: Environmental > Aquatic > Freshwater >...
TTCAGTTCCCTAGCCCCCTCAAGATCGCTTATATCAGCCCCTCCTGCAAATAAGTATAAAACCCTTATGTATATTGTATTTCATTGAAATCCTACTGGGGGCAATTTTTACTGGTCAAGTGGGGGCAATTTTTACTGGTCAAGTGGGGGCTATTTAAGCGGAATTTCCAACATACTGGCAGAATTTAATTATGATGATAAAGAAGTAACGGCAACAGTTAACAGTGCCTATGCCAATGTGCATGAGTTTGGAAATAAAACAGGCAACACTACTGCAGCAAATGATTTAAGCAATAAAACCGTTGATGAAAACGGCACTATCATAGAAGATCAAAAGGCACCTGCTCCTTTAGGTATTAGCAATGCATATGAAGACGATGAGGACAAACCCAAGCCAACCATCATTGACCGTTTAGAAAATTATCTCACCAGCAAATACATTTTTCGCCACAACATTGTTTCTGGCAAGTTGGAATTTCAATACCTCGGTAAAAAAAAGTGGTTAGTCATGAACGACTTCATCGAAAATTCCATGCTCCGTGAATGCCTCAAAGCAAGGCTTAAAACCAATCTGTCTTCACTCCGCAATTTGTTGTACTCCGATTTCTGTCCTTTGTACAATCCCTTTCACGATTATTTTCAGTCACTCCCCCCATGGGATGAAACCACCGACCACATTGCACACTTAGCCAATACCATCACTACCACCAAACAGGATCTCTGGCAGCAATGCTTTAAAAAGTGGCTGGTAGCCATGGCCGGTTGTGTGCTCAACGATAAAATCATCAACCACACCGTTATTGTGTTCAGTGGCAAACAGGGCCTTGGCAAAACAACCTGGATGGAAAAACTGGTACCAAAGCAACTCAAAGAATACCTCTTTTCCGGTACCATCAACCCCAACAATAAGGATACCCTGGTGCACCTGGCTGAGTGTATGCTCATCAATCTCGATGAACTGGAAAACCTCAACCGTTCCGAAATCGGAAGCCTTAAGGAAATCATCACCAAAACGCAGATTCGTATCCGCAGGGCTTACGGCCATAATAATGAAACCATGCCCCGCCGTGCATCCTTTGCCGGCAGCGTAAATACCGCCCAGTTCCTCAACGATACCACCGGCAGCCGCCGTTTTTTATGTTTTGAAGTAGAAGCCATCCAGTACCAGCACCACAGTTCCATGGAGCAGGTATATGCACAGGCAGTGCATCTGCTTAATAATAGCTTTAAATATTGGTTCGATCAGGAAGAAATCAAAGCTATCACCGAAAACAACGAGCAGTACCAGCTCCGTAGTCCCGAAGAAGAGCTGCTGATCACCTGGTTTTCTCCTTGTGAAAAAGACACGGCTTCGTTGTTTATTAACGCATCACAAATAGCAGCCCGGCTGGCAGAAAAAGCCAAACTCAATGTATCCGATGGCACGGTAAACAAAATTGGCAAGGCACTTAAAAAGCACAACTTTATCCGGCTCAAAAAGAATGGTGTTTTTGTTTATGCCTTAAAAGAACATACCTGGGAAGAAGTTGAAACTTTAAACCGCACAGTTGAAGAAATGAAAGCCCCTGAAAACGAACCTCCCAAGCCACAGGAGCAAGGCGATTTACCGTTTTAAAATGACGATTTTTTTATCCCCACATTTCCCAGGTGGGGTTTTTCTTTTCTGTTGGGTAACCAGGGTAACCAAAAACCTCACAAAAAATTTCAATTTTTTTTCAACCCATATTTTCAATAGCAAATACAGCAATTCAAAGCATCCTGCACCACCGGTAGCATCCATTTGCACCCATCCATTCGCTTAAATCCTTTTTGTTCAAATACCCCTCACATCCCGGCAGTTTTCCACAACCTTGCCTTACCCTCCTTACCCGTTGCTGTTTGCGTTGAATTTCATTGGGATACTTTTAGTATATTGCCATTATTTGACAAGTCAAACCAAGTACAGTGAACCAATTCGGTGATCGTATCAGGCAGCTCAGGGAGCAGAAAGGTTTGTTACAGCGGCAGGTAGCACACCAGTTAGAAATGGATACACCCATGCTCAGTAAAATTGAACGAGGTGAAAGAAATGCCAAACGGGAACAGGTTGCCATTTTGAGCAAAATCTTCACTGTACCGGAAGATGATTTGCTTTCATTGTGGTTGGCAGATAAAGTGTATGATATGGTGAAGGATGAAGATGTTGCATTAAAAGCATTGTTAGTAACAGAAGCTGAGTTAAAAATTATATCCAAAAAAAGAAATAATAGAAAAAGCTAAAGTAATCTTCTAATTTTTTCGTTTCTCCTGTAGTTTGAGACACAAAAGAATATTAACCAATGACTGAAATAAAAACATATAACATAGCAGCAGGTATTCGATTAAACCTAAGAGATGAAGACTTTCTGGTTACTCATGTAGAAAAAGACATTATTGAAGCGGAAGGTATTTCTGAGTTAGTAAAAGGAATGCGTTTCACTTTCGATTTGAGTTTAGAGGATTTTGAAGTGATAACACCAGAATCAACACAGCTTGTTGCCGATAATTCAAATGGTTACCGCAAATCAAAATTATTTGTTGAAACAGTACTTAGAAACTCTTCCTTTTACTCTGAAGGAATTGAAATAGCAAATAAAGCAGCGATCCGTCCAAGCAACTACCAATTTATTCCAACTATAAAAGCATTGTCGTTACCTAAGCCAAGAATATTAATAGCAGATGCGGTAGGATTAGGTAAAACCATTGAAGTAGGTATCTTCCTTACAGAAATGATTCGTAGAGGAAAAGGGCAACGAATTTTAGTAGTTACTCCAAAATCAATTCTTTCACAGTTTCAACAGGAGGTTTGGTCTAGGTTTTCTATACCATTGGTAAGATTGGATAGCCAGGGAGTTGCACGAATCAGCACAATCATACCAACTAATAAAAATCCTTTTGACTATTATGATAAAGTAATAGTATCAATTGACACTTTAAAGAATAATGGAAAATTCCGGCACTTTTTAGAGAAGATAAAATGGGATATAGTAGTAATTGATGAGTGTCACAATGTTGCTAACTCGGGTAGCGACCGGGGAGTATTAGCAAAGTTTTTATCACAAAGATGTGAGGCATTAGTGCTAACATCTGCAACGCCTCATAACGGGAAGAAGAAGAATTTTGCCAACCTTATAACCTTACTGGATCCAACTTCAATACCATACAATGGAGATTTTACTCCCAAGGATATTTCGCCACTTTATGTTCGCAGGTTTAAAAAGGATGTTGAAAATGAAGTAGGTGATTCTTTTAAAGATCGAGTTACAACAAGTTTCCATGCACCATTATTTCCTGAGGAAGAAAGTGTGCTTGAAAAGATTCAAAATGCAAAGACCGAAGCATTTGAAGTAGCAAATGGTGATTTTAATAACGGAACGTTACTTTTTACAATTGGTTTGTTTAAATCATACATGTCATCCCCGGCAGCATGTCTTGAAACAATTATTAATAGACTAAATAAAGAAAAAGATGATGAGGTTGCTAAAGATTTTCTGTTAGAGCTAAAATCGGATATAGAAAACATCCTTCATAAAAAGCAAGATGGGAAACTTGTTGAACTTATTCAGCAATTAAAAGCCTCTGGATGGAAGGGAAAAAAATCCGATGACCGAATTATCATTTTTGCGGAAAGAAGAAAAACACTGGACTATCTTGAAATTCAATTAAGATCAATATTCAATATTGATGAATCAGCAGTAGTTCAATTCAATGGTAGTTTAACTGACACAGAACAGCAGGACTTGATTGAGAAGTTTTCAAAAGAAGATAGCCCGATACGTTTGTTTCTTACGTCTGATGCAGGAAGTCAGGGGGTGAACCTGCATTATAACTGTAACAAAATGTTCAATTATGATATACCATGGTCTATCATTACCCTTGAACAACGGAATGGCAGAATTGACAGGTTTGGCCAGAAAAATACCCCCTACATCTATTACCTCATATCTAGATCAGATAACCCGGCTATTAAGGACGATTTCAGAATTCTTGATAAACTAAAAGAAAAAGAAGAAGAAGTTTATAAGACTCTCGGTGATGCAGGTAGTCTCTGGATGCTCTATGATGTTAATAAAGAAGAAAAATTGATTACAAAAGCTTTTGCAAAAGGCGATGTTTCAATTTTAGACAAAAAACAAGTTGATGATGAAATAGACTGGAATGATGTGTATGATGTTTCGGCTGATAAAAAAATGACTGAAGAGAAAATATTTGAAAAGCCACACAGCTCATTTTACACAAGCGATTTTAATTACTACGCTACAATTATTGACGAACTAAAATCTGTTGATGATCAATTGAACAATAAAATATTAATTGATCAAATGGATCAGATGATAGAGTTTGTTCAAACTGAAGAGTTGTGTGGTAAAAGGGGTGAAACACAGGGTGTACTGTATGATATACCAGAAGAAGCTTTTCCTGATAAGAAAGACACCTTTAAGCTGACTTGTGATAAGGAAGTGGTTGAAAAATCAATTGAACGTGCCAGAAAAAAAGAAGGCTGGCCCGAACATCAATTACTTTACGATATGCATCCATTGGCGAGATGGTTACAATATAAAATATTGGCAAGAATAGATAAGGGTAACGCTCCAGTAGCACGGATGCGTAGTCCTTTACCGGAGAAATCCGCTTGGTTTATATTTCAAGGTATTAGTTCGAATGGAAAGGGACAAGCCATTCTATCCAAAGCATTTGCCATTGGACGTTCATTTGTCGGAACCCAGGTAGGTAACATGGACAGTTTTGATGATTTTGTCAGTCATTTCAGATTATTTGATGATTTACCAACGCTTGAAATTGAACAAGCACATCTTGATATCTTACAAGCGATGTTACCCGAAGCCGTAAAGTCTGCGAAAAACCTCTACACACAGCAACTGCAAGGAAACCTGGTTGATGAAATTGAAGATAAATTAAAAGAGTACGAAACAAAACTTAATAAATGGCTTGAAAATTCTGAACGCCAGTTAGAAATACAATTTGGATTTGAAGAGGCAGGTGTAGGTAGATCACATAGAGATAAAAGAAAAAAGGATATCGAATTTGTACACAAGCAAACAAAAGAGTTTTACGAAACATTTTTTCAATTAGAAAATGATCCGTATTTACGTTTGCTTGCTGTTTTTTATAATGCTTAAAGAATAGAAAAGAATGATCAGGTTCATAGAAAATATTGGTGATTATTATTCTCAGCATTTTTTTTCGGATGATTTTCCAAAAAAAGTGTTTGATAAGGCAGGCTATGTAACACAAAAGAAAGAAGTAGCCGGTGAGAAGACAGACAATCATTTATCAGAAATCAATGCCCGTATTACACCTTTACGAAGAAAGTATGATCGTTTTAAGAATGATTTCCTCAGTATAAAACGGGAAAAAGATAGAATAAAACGCACCCATGATTTTCATAAAGAAGTATTGGAAGCTCTCGGCTATATCAATGGTACACCAGAATATAATTCACCTGTATTTTTAAATGATACAGAAGTTATACCCGTTCGATACAACTACTCAAAAGGAGGAAAACCTTTCTTGTTCATTATGGAAATGAAGGCCATCGTTCGGGAAGGAGATAAAGATCCTGAAGGCATTTATGAACAAACCTGGGATAAAGATGAGTGGGAGAAAGTCTTTCCAAAATCATGGGGTGATATTGTGTTAAAGCCCGATGTTATAAAAGATGCTTTATCTGAACTTTTTTTATTACCGGAAGATGAACGGCCAGTTTATGTTATTGTATTGGCTGGAGCCAAGATATTTTTAATTCATTATGAAAAGTGGAAGTATGACAGTTTTCTTCTTTTTGATTTAGAAGAGTTATTTGTAGAATCACAGATTTCATCAAACCGGGATTACCTCGCCTTATTCTATGCACTTCTTGCTAAATCTAATTTCTTAGGAACCACTGATAGCTTATTACAATCGTTAGATGAAGATGCCCACAAAGCAGCATATGGGGTTACTCAAAATTTGAAAAGAGGTGTTATTTATGCTGTTGAAAATCTTGCCAATGAGGCTATATGGTACAAGAAGAAAAATGCCAAGTCGATTGATGAAAAGGATGCCATTGAGAAATTAATGGCAGAGGAAAAATTCGCCAGAGAGCTAAAGGATGAGTGTTTAACAATGGTGTACCGCCTACTGTTTTTGTTTTATGCTGAGGCCAGGGAAGATCTGGAAATATTACCCGTAAAAGATGCTGTTTATCAAAAAGGATATAGCCTGGAAATGTTACGGGACCTGGAAATGGTGGCATTAACAACTGACTCATCACGAAATGGCGATTTTTTCTCAAAAAGCCTGTGGAAGCTTTTTGATTATCTGCACAATGGTGTAAAAACCAGCAATGGTTTTGAAATGAAACCGTTGGATTCTCCATTGTTTGACAACGAAGAATTAAAACATCTATCTGGTGTACAGTTCCGTAATATTGTTTTGCAACAGATTATTAAACGTCTTTCACTTAGCGACCAAAGTAAGAGTAAACGAATTGGCAGAATCTCGTACGCCAACCTGGGTATTAACCAATTGGGCAGTGTATATGAAAGCTTACTGGCTTACAGTGGTTTCTTTGCTGCAGAAACTCTGATTGAAGTAAAAGCTGATGATGATGAGGAAGGCAAGGATGGAACCTTTTTAGTTCCATTAGCAAGACGTGATGATTTTAGAGAAGAAGAGATTTTAAAGGACCCGGAAAATCCTGTGTATGATAAACAAATACCCAAAGGGCATTTTGTATATCGCCTGAACGGTAGAGACCGAAAAAAATCTGCCTCTTATTATACCCCGGAAGTACTTACCCAAACCACAGTAAAATACACCCTGAAAGGCATTATTGATAAATTAAAGGAACGACAGGAAAAAGGTGAAGATTGTGCCGATGAAATTTTGAGTCTTAAAATACTTGAGCCAGCCATGGGTGCTGCCGCATTTCATAACGAAGTAATTAATCAACTGGCTGATGCCTACCTGGAATTAAAAGAAACGGAAGAGGTAAAAAAAAGTCGTAAACGAATTGTGCCCGGGCAATACAATGATGAACTACAAAAAGTAAAAGCTTTTATTGCAGCCAACAATGTATATGGCGTGGATTTAAATCCAACAGCCGTAGAGTTAGGCAAACTTTCCCTTTGGCTTAACTGCATGCACCGCAACATGGAGACTCCCTTCTTTGCTCACAGATTGGGAACGGGTAATGCAGTGGTAGGTTGCTGGTTAAAGACCTACAAAGAAGAAGAAGTAATTGTAGAATATCCAAAAGAGGGAACTACCAGGCAAAGAGAGACTCCTATACCCAAAGCATGGTGGGCTAAAGAACCTAAACGGGTTAAATGGGATACCAAGGGTAATTTAACCCGCAAGCAAAATGAATTCTACCATTTTTTGTTGCCGGATGACAACATGCTTTCCTCTGCCAATATTAAACTTATAAAAGATGAACTATCAGCAGCTCAAAAAAACGCTATTACCCAATGGAAAAAAGAAATGAGACAACCCTTAACGAGGGATGAGTGCAAGCGGTTAAATAAGATATGTACTGTAATAGATGCTTTACTGGACGAACACTACCAGCAAATAAAAAGCATCATTAAAGAAACCACCAGTACCTACCTGGTATACGGGCAGCAGGCACCACAGATGGCCATGAAAGGGTACGATGAAAAGGAATTGTTGGCAGAAAGCCGCAATGCCCGTTCCGCACCCTTTTATAAATTAAGTTTGATCATGGACTACTGGTGTAGCCTATGGTTTTGGGACGCCAGAAATATTGCCGATTTGCCAACCAGGAACGAATGGTACAATGAAATTGAAAATATTCTTGGTGTTGAACTTAAAGGTTTGAATGAAAATGCGACTGCAAAAGAAATATTTGAAAATATAAAGAAGTATTCTGCGGATACTTCTACTTTATTTGGTAGTAGAACACGTTTAAGTACAGTTGAGTCATTACGAGAACAATATAGGTTTTTCCATCATGAATTGGAGTTTTTAGAAGTATTTAAAGAAAAGGGTGGTTTTGATGTCATAACGGGTAATCCTCCTTGGGTAAAGGTAACGTTTGAAGAAGCAGAGATTATTAGTGAACGATATCCGGAATCTTCAATACGAAAAGAAACTGCCCCACAAGTTGCGGCCAGAAGAACCCCATTTCTTTCAGTCCCAGCACAAAAATCATTATATCTATCTGAAAATATTGCTCTTGAGGCTTCTGCAACATTTTTAAATTCGGCCCAAAATTACATTCTCTTAAAGGGGCAACAAACAGATTTGTACAGGTGTATTGTTGTACAATCTACAGCATTTTTGAATTCAAATGGATTTTGTGGATTAGTTCATCCAGACAGTATTTATGATGATCCCAAAGGAGCGCCATTAAGAAAGTTTTTGTATAAGAGATTGAAATTTCATTTTCAATTTAAAAACGAAAAAAAACTATTTGATATCGATCATCATAATATTTATGCTTTAAATATTTATGCTGGTAAGAATGGGGAAGAGGATTTTTATTCAATCCATAACTTATTTCATCCAGTAACGATTGATTTATCCTTTGTTCACGATGGATCAGGGTTTCCTGGAGGAATAAAGAAGATCAATGACAAAGGGAAATTTATATGGAATACAGATGCTCACTTAAATCGGATTGTCCGATTTAGAGAACCCCAGCTTAGGTTATTAGCCAAAACATTTGAGGATTCTGATGTATGGGACTCAGCTAAACTAGTATCAATCCATAGTACTGAAATTATTTCTGTTCTAGAAAAATTAAGCTCTTTTAAAAGCGTGGTTGATCAGTTTAGTAATATAATCACGGAAGGATGGCATGAAACAAATGATATTGATATTAGCATAAAAGACGAAACAAACCTTCCTGATTATGACAACTATGAGGTTATTTACAATGGGCCACATTTTTTTGTAGGGAACCCTTTTTATAAAACCCCACGGGAGCTTTGTTCAAAGAATCATGATTATGACATTGTATATTTAACCGACATGCCTGAAGACTTTTTTCCCAGGGTTAACTACATGCCAATAAATTTGAATGAAAAATTTTTTACATCAGTAAGAAGTTTCGATAAGCACGAACTGTGGTTTGATTACTTTAAAGTAGGTATGAGTAAAATGATCAGCCTTACCGGAGAAAGGTCTTTACAGCCAGCTATTTTAGCTCCTAAAGTTTCGCATGTAAATGGTGTTATTTCAATAGCATTTAGAGAGTCAGAGAGGTTGTTAGAATTTACTGGCTTATCTTCTTCTATCGTCCTTGATTTTTTTGTAAAATCAATTGGCGCAGCTAATTTGACAGATGGGAAATTAAAATATTTCCCATTAGGTGTCGCACAGAAATATCTTAATAATATTTTCATACGAACACTCTTGCTTAATTGCTTGAATAATAAATATGCACCACTTTGGGAAGATAACTTCAAAGAGGAATACATTAATTACCAATGGGCAAAAAAAGACTCACGTTTAAAACCGTTTAACTCGTTAAATAATAAATGGTCATGGGATTCACCACTTAGGAATTTTTACGAAAGGAGACAAGCATTAATTGAACTTGATGTATTATCAGCAATGGCACTTGGATTAAGCTGCCCAGAACTTATTTTAATCTACGATATTCAGTTCCCTGTTTTGCAGAGCTATGAAGAAAACACTTACTATGATATCAAAGGGAATATTGTATTCACAAATAATAGCCAGGGATTAAAAGCTGTAGGGGTTGATACGAAAGTCTGGAATGAGATAAAGGATATGAAGGAAGGGGATACCTATATTCATAAAATTGAAAAAAGTGAGTTTTATAAAGGGCATAAAATCACATTTTATGCTCCTTTTGATAGATGTGTTCGTGAAGACGACTACAAAGAAGCTTGGGCGCATTTTGAAAACGTTTTGGTTACGAAGAATTCTATCACTAAGAATGTAAATGTTTAACCTGCTACAACAATGGAAAAAAACGAATTTCTTAGTGGAGTTAATAATCTAATCAAGGAAAACAGGCAAATTTATTCGAATTATCCAAAGCATATTATCCGTGATTATAACCTGGAGAATGAATCTGTAAAAGAATACAACGGGAGGCAAATTTTAGAACTCTTGCAAAATGCAGATGACGCTAGCTCAAAAGCAGTTGATATAAAATTTGACAAAGATGCATTTAAATTATCAATAGCTAATATTGGAGAGCCGTTTAGTATTCAGGGCATTGAATCCCTAATGTTGGCACACCTGAGTGCAAAAACAAAAAAAATATTTATTGGGAATAAAGGACTTGGATTTCGTTCTATTTTAAACTGGGCCAACAAAATATGTATAAGAACCAATGGCTGTGTAGTGGAGTTTTCGCCGGAAATAGCCAAGACAGAATTTGAATTAGCAGTAAAAACCGGTGCAGCGAAAACAAATTTGTTGGCAGAACGGGGATTGGCAGAAAAAACTATTCCATTTCCAATACTAGCCATTCCAAAAATTGATATTGACGAGTCCTCCCATAATGTATGGACAACGATAATTGAAATATATTATAAAAAAGAATTCGAGTCCAGTATTGAAGCTCAACTAGCGGACTGCAGAGAAGAGATACTGTTGTTTTTAAATAACATAGAAACAATCAGCATTGATGGCTTGGCTTCGGAACAAATTTCCTATAGCCGACTCAGATTAAAGGAAAATGATCTGACATATATCCAGATCAAAAATAAAGTATGGAGAATTGAAACAGTGGAAGACTATCTTCCATCCGAACTACAGGATGAAAGTAAAACCGAGAAAGAATCGTTTAACATAACAGTGGCATTTCAGGATGATCTATCTGACAAATATTACAAACTGTTTAATTTTTTTCCTACCAAGCTCTCCATTTATCTGCCTTGTGTTATTCATGCTACGTTTGAATTAAACAGTTCCAGGGATTATATTAATGATTCGGAAAAAAATAAATTCATTTTTGAACAATTGGTTGAACTACTTAAAAAATGTTCATTAAACCTGATAGAGGAAACAGAAGGGAAAGCTGATTGGTCCCCCTTTAAACTATTGCTTCCCCTTTCAGATAAAACCGATTCGACACTAATTGAAACATTCTATAGTAACCTAAAAAACTTGCATAATGAATTAAAGGTTTTTCCATGTGTTGATGGTAACTATGAGTGTTTGAATAAAATAAAATACTACGACCCCGGATTTTCAGAATGGGTAAAAAATAATGATTTCGCAAATCAGTTCAAAAGTCTATTAAGTCCTTTAGAAGAAAGTATCGAGAAAACATATCCGGTTGTGATGAGAAGCTATTCTCAGATTGAATTCACTTCAATAATAGATAATATCAGCAATAAAATAGATGATTTAAAAGTACGCTCAGAATTGATTGCCTACTTGCTGCAAATCTCAACAAATCAAAATAGAAACGAGCGGTATTCGATATTGGTTAACAAAGGGAAAGAAGTAATTAATAAAACAAAAGTGGCATTTACCCCAATGATCGAATCTGAAGGTGAATTTAAAAAACCTGATTTTATTGATTTGGATTTTATTAATAAGGATTTGTACAATACCCTGGTACTAAAGTATAAAAAAGGATTCAACCAAAAAGAACCCGATTCAAGAGAATTTCAAAGGTTGTTCTCAAGGATAGCAAATATTCAGCCTTATGACTCTAACGCCGTTATTATAAGAATCATAAATGGAACAAAAGAGCAAATAAAAACAGAATCTGATGTTGATGCAATCAGTCATGTAAAACAAATGGTTCAGACTCTATTTGAAAATTATCAAATGCTGAAAAACAAGGCAGCGGTATTTTCCGAATCATGTCCATTAATAAATAAGCAAAATGAAATAATAGATAGTCGATCTCTTTACCTGAGTGTGTCATTCCCATCTGGGAAGTTGATAAAAGATATATATGGAAATGTGTTGAGTGATGCAGATTACCTGAAGGATATAGCCTTTTATGACTTGAATTGTGATGACAATGAGATCATCGAATCATTTTTTATCTGGCTGGGTGTAACTAAATATGTTCAACTAAATGATATTAGAATAGCAAAGGAATATTACGAATCTGATCCGTATCTGGATTTTGTATTTACAAAAATTAGGAGACCTAATCCGGTGTCCAGATTCAATTTTGCAGGTAAAGAAATTGGTTCATTTTTTAAAACTTTATCGAAACTTTCGAATGAAAAATTAGTAATGCTGGTACTTAAAGATGAACGGCTTCGTCAATCAGTATTGGGTTTAAATAGTTCCGATTTATTATATTATCAGTACGGTCAAAATTATCCAAACCTTTTCGGATTTCCCTCCTATGTATTATTTCAACTAAGATCTCTGAATCGTTTTAATAAATATTTAATTGAAAGCAGTGAAATTCCTTTTATTAATGAACAGGAGTTTAATTATGATGATCCTTTATTCAAAGAATATGGCATTAGTTATCACGAGATAGACTATGTATTAGAAAAACTCGGGGCACTGCGGTCATTTGTTGATTTACCAACTGAAAGAGTCTATGAAATAATAAAAATGTGTGCTGACTTAAAAACTGAGCATAAGTATATAAGAAGATTGTATCTGCAGGCCTTTGACCACTTCAGAAGCCCAAAAATGAAGCCGTCTGTTGAAATGAGGCCGGACACCAGATTGCTGGCAATAAAAAATGGATCAAAAGACTATCGTCCCATTGAAGAAGTTTATTACTCAGATAATAACATACTTCCTGAGAAAATCATACAGGATCTTTGGATGCTGGATTTTCCGAAAAGAGCAGGGGAAGTGCAGGTGTCAAAATATTTTGGCATTAAGACTTTAAAAGAACTTCAAATAAGCATCGATACTTTAAGCATTGCTGATCATGTACAAAATGCGCCATTTAATGAATGGGTAAAACAAATTAAGCCTCTTATTCTGGCATTCCGGTTAAGTAATTTAAAAAAACAAGAGGATAAAAAAGAGGCTGCAAAAGCAATTAAGAACTGTATAATTAGACTTATTTCTAATGTTAATTACACAACTGATGGAAAGATTTTTCAAAAACTTGGCTACGAAGAGTTTATAGTTAATGATGATCAATTTTTAATGTCGGTTGAGGGATTTAAGAATGTTGAACAATTTAGGGATTCTTCAAAATTTTGCAATGCCTTCGCTGAAATGATGTGTATCCTTTTTAAAGTAAATGAAAATAAGAATAATTACATATCAGTATTTAAGGATAAAATTGATTTTTCCAGAGAATTAATTCATGCAGACTCATTAGATGAATATTTGAGTGAAGCCTATACACTATTAGGGCTTTCACAAAATGAAACAGTGTTTTGGAATGCTGTTTGTAAAATAAAAAGTATTCAGTTTCCGGATGATATACAGGATGAGCTGTCGCTTCGTCAATTTTTACATAAGAATCTGCGTTATGAATTACCCGTTGACTATAAGTTAATAGATTTCGAAAACCATGGTTCAAGTAAGAGTTATAATTTATTTAAATCCCTTCAAATCGACATAAATATTACGTTAAGTCAGATAAAAGCGCAATTACCCTCTTTTGCTGGATTAATAGAATGGCATGTAAACAGAATAACTGATTGTTCAAGAGATATGGAAAACAGATATTCAAATGCAATCTGGCAAGACCTAAATTCAAAAACTATTGCTGATAAAAAGACATTTATTTATAAACGTAATAAATTCAGATATTGGTTTGCTAATTACAAATGGTCTGAATTGGAATTACCACCTTTCACTCTAGATATTAATTACAAAGAGATTTTGGAAACCAAAGCAGTCGCTGAATTTAAAATTCAATTAAGCGAAAATGAAAACCCAATAGTAATTCGTCCGGAGTATAAAGAATTATTGGCAAAATATGAAGAGATTGAAAAATCGTTCAGCGATGAACAAAGAAGCCTATTGTATTTTGAAGGAAACCTAGCAGAAATTCTAAAATTTATAATAGTTACACCTGCCGAAGCGGATAAACAAAAAGAAGAAGAGGATGATGATGAAAATGATAATCTACCTTTAGTTGAAAAGAATTTGGCTAACAATATTCCTACAGGTATCAAACCAAGAACTCATTCAAGAGGTGGTTCCGTTGACCCTAATAGGGAAAAGGCCAAAAGGCAAGCTGGAAAAAAGGCTGAGGAAAATGTACGTGATACCTTAATAGGCCTTTATGGACGTAAAAATGTGCAATGGGTATCAGGGAATTCAGATGAAGACAAGCCTGATGATTCTTTAGGTTATGATTTTTTATATCGTAAAACAGATGTTGATGAGTGGTGTTTTCTGGAGGTAAAATCAGTAACTGGTTCTTCATTCATTATAAGTAATAATGAATTCAAAGTGGCATTAGACAATAAAGAAAAATACCATTTAGCATTAGTTAAAACGGAAGAAATTATTATTGATAAAGACTTTTTTAAAAATATTGAATTGGAAAATACCTATAACTCCTTTAACTCAAGTACACTTATGAGACCTTATGATTTCGAGGTTTTCTTTTCGTAGTTGAGTTAATTGTTTAAATTGAATAATATCAAAACAGTATAGAATATTTAATCATGCTATCATTACTGCAAGCCAAGGAAATAAAGAATGCCGTTGTTGAATATCTAAAAGCAACTTACAACTTTGATGATAAAAAAGTTGAGCAGGCATTTGAAGATTTTTTATACAACAAGCGGCATGGCATGTTCAAGGGACCTTATATACAAATCAGGCTTCCCTTTGAGCGTATTGGTAAAGATGTAGACCTTGGTGATGTTTTAACCATACAGCCAAACTTTCCTCCATACTTACACCAGTTTGAAGCATTCAAAAGGTTATCCACACAAAACAATGAGCCAAAACCTGTAATATTAACTACAGGAACTGGTTCAGGTAAAACTGAAAGTTTCTTATATCCAATTCTTGATTACTGCTATAAAAATATCGGCAAACCTGGTATCAAAGCAATTATTCTTTACCCAATGAATGCCCTTGCCACTGATCAGGCAAGGCGTTTAGCTGAAGCAATTTATAAATACCAGGATAGTAGTGGTGAGTATGTTTTAAGAGAAAGAATAAGAGCCGGACTGTTCATTGGCGAGGGTAAGCAAAAAGGAAAAGACCGTGCTACCCGTATGGAACCTCAACGGATTATTGAAGACCGGGAAACGCTACGCCAATCTCCCCCTGATATCATTCTAACCAACTTTAAAATGTTGGATTTCTCATTAATGCAAGCCCGTTTCCATGATTTATGGAAGTATAATTTTTCTGACAGTACACTTTTGAAGTTTATAGTGCTTGATGAATTGCATACTTATGATGGTGCTAAAGGATCGGATGTGGCAAATCTCATCAGACGGTTAAAACTTAAATTATCCATTGATAATAATGAACTGGTACCTGTCGGAACTTCTGCAACAATGGCCGGTGGTGATGAAGGAAAAGATGAGCTTGTAAAATTCTTCTCCTTAATTTTTGGAATTGATGTAGACAAGGATGCCGTAATTGAAGAAAAGAGAGAACAGGCTGAGCTTTTCTTTGATGAGACGCTTGAAACACCGGTATTCGACCTTACGCAAATAAAAGAATGTGATTTTTATGAAACTGATGAGTATGAATCATATGTTGACCGGCAATTAAATTTATGGGGCTATACTAAAGAACATGAAAAGCTCTTAAATCAGCTGAAAAAGAATAAATGGTTACTTGAGCTGGTTCTTCTTTCAAGCAAAGGCGTAGTAGAACTAGAAGAAACAGTTAGATATTGGATTAACAGGTGTTTCCCAACTGGCATGGTTTCATATCTAGATGGATTTAGGCTACTTCAATCACTAACCGGAATATTATCCTTTGCTAAGGAACAATCTGGAACAAAGTATTTTCCGTTCGTCTTTTTTCAAACCAGCTATTGGATTAGAAGTTTACACAGGATAATTAAAAAGATTCAACCTTCTCCTTTATTTGCATGGGAAACTGATTTGAATCCAAATGAAAAGATAAAATCATTACCACCGTATTATTGTAGGGATTGCGGCGGATCTGGTTGGTTAGGTATAAAGAAGGAGCATAATGATTACCTGGAGGATGATTTAACAAGAACCAGATTAATGTTTATGGCAGACCGCCAGAACAAGAATATTTATTTTATTTCCTCTTTAGAGGGTAGAGAATATAGCAATGTATTTGCAGATGACTATGTTCACACAGGGGATTCAATTGATTGCTATATTGATCCTGAAACCCTGGAATTATCAGATAAGCCACAAACAGAAAAATGCTTCAAGGTATTTGGTGTTAGAAGACAGGTTGATGATAAAATTGAAAAAGTCTGTCCGCATTGTAACTCCCGAAACAACCTTGCCTTAATTGGTACAGGGCTGCCAACTTTAGAATCGATTGTTGCCGCTCAATTAATGGCTACAGCCACAGATCCTGCAGCAGATCATGAACGTAAATTACTTGCCTTTACTAATGGTGTACAGGATGCCGCACATCAGGCTGGCTTTATTGAAAGTCGAAATTTTCGTTTTGGTATGCGGCATGCTATACAAAGTGTTTTAAAAGAAAACAATGTCAGTATAGCTTTACCAGATTTGTACAAAGAATTCGAGAAATTGTGGAGGCAAAAACTAAAAAATGAAGAAAGACCAGAAGAGGCATTTATTTATAAATATCTTCCTCCTGATTGTGAAAGTCGTCTAAAAATAGAGGATTATAGAGACAAGGATAAATCATTCAAAAAAGAATTTCTACAGGAGTTCAGTAATAGAGTAAGCTGGGAAATATGGTCAGAATTTTCATTTAGTGCTGGTGTTGGTCGTACTCTTGAAAAGTCTGGTGCATCTGCTGTGGAGTTTGATACTACACAGCTTGATGATGTCTATAATCAAATCAAATATTGGTTAGAAAAGGAAACCTTGGGTGAACGAATAAATCCGGAAACATTTTCAAAATTCCTTTTAGGTTTTCTACATAGACTCCGTTTTAAAGGTGGTGTTGATCATGCGTATTTAAAAAAATACAGGTCAGAAAGAACCAATTATTGGTTGATAACACAGAGTGCGAATAAAAAACATTTCTTGATCAAAAACTTTGGCAAGAATTCACGTTTACCAAAGTTTGCTACACTCAGCCATGGCCCCAATACAACCGCATTTGAAATTATTCAAACACAGGGAGGAAAACATAATTGGTATAGTTCATGGTTTCTGAAATGCTTCCCGATGGTGGCATCTTCGGAATCAGCTCTGATAAATGATTTTTACCAGAAGTTATTTGAATACCTGGAAGCAAATAAATTACTCGATAAAAAAGTAGCAGCAGGCGTTAACAATGTCGGGTTAAATCCTGATCAAATTTTCCTGACTACTACAGTAAAAACATTTGAATGTAAAATATGCGGAAACAATTTGAATGTTGGTGTTAACAATGGCGATTTAGTCGAAGGTATGTCATGTTTGCAGCATCGTTGTCCGGGTGTTTATACAGTTAAAGAAAATGTATTTGATTACTACCGTATGGTATATAATCGGGGAAGAGCTTTGCGAATATTTGCCAAAGATCATACAGGGTTAATAGACAGGGATAAAAGAGAAAAACTGGAAAGAGATTTTAAGTTGAGACCAACTTATCAAAGTACAAATGTACTTGTAGCTACATCAACCCTTGAAATGGGTATTGATATTGGAGATTTGAATATTGCTTTTAATGCATCGATTCCACCCGAAACTTCAAATTATTTACAAAGAGTTGGTCGTGCAGGTAGAGAGTCTGGCACATCACTTATTGTAAACCTTGCCGGAAGAGATGAACACGATCAATATTATTTTGAAGATACAATGTCTATGATGCAGGGTGAAATCAGAACTCCTGCTTGCTATTTAGGTGCAAGAGATATATTAAGGAGACATTTCATGGCCTATTGTTTTGATATGTGGGCTTCAGCATCACCTTCATCTAATAATATTCCTTTTATTGTTCGTTTATTAAAAATCAAAAGTATTCCATTAGGAGATTCACGTTTTGTATTTAACCAGATAGCTGATTTTATTCTAAATAATAAATCAAAATTGTTTACTGCATTTAAGCAAAAGTATGCTGGTGAAGATGCTTTAGCTGCCATTCAAAAAATTGAAATTGATGTAATGGCTGATGAGCCAGTTCTGCATTTGCAATCTATACAAAGTCAGCTGCTGTCAGAATTGGACTATTATAAAAAGAAAAGCAATGATATAGATGCCCAGCTCAAGAAACTACCAACAACGGGTCCCGAAACTGATGCCTTACGTGCAGAGAAAAGAGCTGTTTCCGGAGCGATTTATACCATCAATAAAAGGAATACCATAGAATATCTAACTAATCTTGGTATTCTCCCTAATTATGCATTTCCTGAAACCGGTGTACATATCAATGCTCAAATTGTTTCAAAATTTGATGATCAAACAGGAGTACGATACCGTGTTGAAGATTTCGGTGAAATTGTAAGACCAGCCTCCAGTGCAATTTCTGAGCTTGCCCCCGGTAATATCTTTTATAGCCAGGGATATAAGTTGGAATCGCAGGGCATAGAGATATTCTCTTCTGATAGTTACGAAACCTGGCGGTTCTGTAGCAATTGTGATGCATTAGAACTAGACGTTAACATTCCCAAAGAACAAGTGCTTTGTCCTAAATGTAATCATAACTCATGGGGAAGTCTCGCTAATAAGAAAACCTTGGTTAAACTTGAAGGTGTATTGTCGGTAAATGACAGGGAGGCTTCAAAAATAAGTGACAGTTCGGATGATAGAGAACGTAAATTTTATACCAAATCAATACATCTCAAAACAGATCCTAAATCTTCAAGAGGTGCCAAGGTTTTAAAGCGGGTTCCTTTTGGGATTGAGTTTTATTCTTCTGCCCAATATTTTGAAGTAAATACCGGTATTAAAGAAGAAGGATTTTGGGGGAGTAGAAAATTATCTATTAATGATAAAGAGAACCCGGAAGTAGGCTTTGTTGTTTGTAAAACATGTGGTAAAGCTACTGAGCGGCCACTTACCCAACGTGAACTTGATAGGCGTATAAGATCTTATCATTTTGGATATTGTTCAAATCGGGCTGTAAATTATCAGGGACAAAATGACGATACGTTTAATGAGCTGTATATCTATAGAAAGTTTCAGACAGAGGCTTTACAAATATTGCTACCTGTACAGGATTTTAGGTCTTCTGAAAAGGTTTCAATTTTTAAGGCTGGTCTTTTATTGGGCTTAAAGAATTATTATAAAGGTCATCCTGATCACGTACATATAAGGGAGTATGAAGAATTTAATTCTGAGTCAGGTAGAAAGGAACAATTCCTGGTAATGTATGAAAGTATACCTGGCGGAACGGGTTACTTATCTAAATTGTTTAATACCGATGAATTCACAAAGCTTTTGAACATTGCTTACGATCTAATTAAACATTGCTCCTGTAAAGATGAAGGTAAAGATGGGTGCTATAAATGTATTTATACTTATTCCAATCAATATGACAGAGAAATTCTTAGTAGAAGTGAAGCTGAAAACTTGTTTAAGGAGATTGTAGAAAAATCAAATGAGTGGAATGTAGTTAATAGTCTTAATAATCTTGCTCATGTCGCAAACAATGAAGAGTCAGAGCTTGAAGAAAGATTTATTGAATTGTTACGAAATGACTTTAAATCAAAGACAAATTCTGAATTTGAAGAAATAACTGAAAACGGGATAAGAAAATACAGACTCACTTTAAAGGAAGTTGATGATGTACTTTGTTATGAAATATGGCCGCAGAATCTGGGAGCCTCCTTACTAGGTGTAAAGTATACAACAAGACCTGATTTTGTCTTTAAATGTGTGTCCTGGATAGTAAATGGAGAGTCAAAGTCTTTTGAACAGATACAACAAATTAGGGATGTCGTTATTTATTTGGACGGATATCAATTTCATGCGACAAAAGAAAATCAACGTGTTTTAAGTGATTTAAAAATAAGAGATGCTATCAGGCAATCGGGTAGATACTATCAATGGATATTTTCCTGGGAGGATATTATTAATTGTGCTGTAAACAAATCAGAAGATAATTTTTTCAAAAAGACAAATTTCCCTCTAATCAATAATATTTCAACAAAACACCCCGTACTAAAGTCATTTGACCTATCCAGTGCAAAAAAAATAAATAGCTATTTAAGATTTTGTGTCTTTCTTAAGCAACCATTATCAACATTAGATATCAATATTTGGTCTGCCATCCAATTATTTTCTTGCCAAAGCCAACTCCTGATTAAGTGCTTACAAGATGATAAGGTTGAATTATTTTTAGACTCAGGCAAGTCAGAGGAATTCAATTTTCAACAAGCCAAACCTATAATGTTTGCATTATGTGATAATCTGAAATTTGAGGAAGAATTAAAAATACTGTGCCTTGGTCATCCTGGTAACTTGGAAATAAAAGCAGCCATTTTTCACAAACTTCCACCTTCCGACTATGAAAAAGGAAACTGGGAATTGTTCTGGCAGTCTTATAACTTAATACAATTCCATAATTGCAGGGCTGTTGAAAGAGAGCAAATGTCAGAAGGGAAAGAGATATCTCTTAATTTGATACTTGAAAATTTCAGACCTGAGTTGCATGAAATTGTGAAAATATTAATGAATAGAAAAATAACGATAAATACAGAATATGATTTTGATCTATTAGAAGATGAGCTAATTGTAGCACAAGCTGAACTTGGTTCAACCACTCCAAAATTCTTTATGTACCCATTTGATGAAGAATCCAGAATTAAATTTATCAAAAATGGGTATAGTGAGTTTACAATAGAAACATTTAATGCAAGTAAAATATAAGTATGGCACCCAATATTCAATTATTTATACACGATTCATTTTTTGACTCATTTTCTACATTGCCGAAGCAAATACAGAAAAGAACCAGGGAGCTTCTAAAAAAATTTAAAGAGAACCCAACTTCTTCAGCAATTAACTATGAAAAGATTGCATCGTTTAAAGATCAAAGCTTAAGAACTGTAAGAGTTACAGATAAATACAGGGCAATTGTTCAGGCTCCAAGCGTTGGAAATGGATACCATCTCTTGTGGGTAGATAATCATGATGAGGCAATGGATTGGGCAAAAAATAAAATATTTGAGTGGAATAAGGAAACTCAGGCTTTTCAATTATTTGAACAACCAGAAATACCTGTTGCAGTTAGCAGTGAATCTGAAAAAACAAAATCGCTGTTTAATTTCCTTTCAGATGATGATTTAAAATCTATCGGTACGCCTGAACAAATGTATGTCCTGGTAAGATCCCTAAAGTCAATAAATGATTTAAATAGTAGCAAGAGTAATTTACCTGTTGATGTATATGAGTATTTATATTACTTAGCTGAAGGAATTTCACTTACTGAAATATTAGAAGATATAGAAGCTGGTAAAACTGATCTCAACCCCACACAAAGTAACAATGCTTTAAAACATACATTTATTGTCACAGAAGATGCACAACTTGAAGAAATCTTAAACGGCAGTTTTGAGAAATGGAAGTTGTTTTTACATCCAAGTCAACGTTCTTTAGCATACAGAGACTACAATGGTCCGGTAAAAGTGACAGGTGGGGCTGGTACTGGTAAAACCGTTTGTGCTTTGCATAGGGCAAAATACCTTGTAGACAAGGCTGGTATTTTTGACAAACCAATTTTATTTACAACCTATACTAAAAGTCTTACTCAATATTTGCAGGAAACTATAAAAGGATTAGGCATTTCGGATTCTCAGGTTGAAATAAACAATATTGATAAACTAATATTTGATTTAGCAAATAATCCTGTCTACAAAATTTTTAAGTCCAAGGTTGGGTATTTTACAAATGAACAGGAAAGGGAAATTTGGAATCAGGCTTTGGAGAAATATCCATCACAATTTGATGTGGACTTTTTCCATTCAGAATATAACGATGTGATTTTATCACAGAATATCACCTCACTTGATGCATATAACACAGCATCAAGAATTGGAAGAAATTCTCGTATAGGTAGAAAAGATAAAGCTGACATTTGGAAAACAATTGAGGAGTTTCAAAAGCTTAAAGAAGGAAATTATTCAAAATTGGAATTGTGCAATATACTTGCTTCACACTTTAGGAAACAAAAAATTAAACCGTATTCTTTTTTAATATGTGATGAGATTCAGGATTTTAGTAATTCTGAAATGAGTTTATTGAGGTCTCTTGTTGAAGAGAAAGAGAATGATATGTTTTTAGTCGGGGACCCTTATCAAAATATTTATAGAAGGGCTCTTAATTTCTCTAAATCTGGTATCGTTGTAAAAGGCAGAAGAAGCAGAAAGCTAAAAATAAATTATAGAACAACAGAGGAAATAAAAATCCTGTCGATGAAAATTGTTTCAAATTTATCAGTTGATGATTTTGATGGTGAAAAGGAAAATCTGAAAGGCTATCTTTCTTTATTACATGGGACACCTCCAATTTATGCAACGTTTATAACCCCAGAGGAAGAAGATAGATTTATTTTAAGCAAACTTAGGGGATATCTTGAAGGTGGAGTTATACAACCCAATGAAATTTGCTTAAGCTCTCGGACAAACAGTGGTTTAGATGAGTTAAAAAAAATACTTAGCAGCGCAGGAATAAAGTATTTAGACATTAGTAGTTACAAACAAAACGTAAATGCTGTTAATGTTTCAACATTTCATAACATGAAGGGGCATGAATTTAAAATTGCTTTCGTTAAGGGAATGTCAGAATCTACAGTTCCCTTTAAGTATTCTAATTATACAAATCTTAATGACAAAGAGTTAGAGGTGTATAACCAACAGGAAAGGTCGCTGTATTATGTAGTATTCTCGAGAGCAATTCAGTCTTTAATTATTACAGGTGTTGGCGAGAAGAGTAAATGGGTTGATATTTAATTATACTTAGTATTTTGATCTGGTTTAAAAGTTTTTTGATTATATGATTAAGAATAAAATTTAGGTTAATAAACCTTGGCTCAAAATATTTTATTTATTATTAAAACGGATTTATAATTTAAGATGAAAATACTACACACAGCAGATTGGCATATAGGGCAAACGTTTTATGAATATGACAGATCATATGAGCATACACAATTCCTAAACTGGCTTTGTGCTGAAATAAAAGATAAAGAAATTGATGTTTTAATTGTAAGTGGCGACATATTTGATTTATCAAACCCATCTGCACCTGCACAAAAATTATTTTATTCATTCTTAAGCAGTGCATTAAAAGCACAACCGAATTTACAAATAATAATAACTGCAGGTAATCATGATTCTGCAGCCCGATTAGAATCTCCAAAACCTTTATTGGAATCCTCAAACATTCATATTGTTGGAATGATAGAACGTAATCTTGATGGTTCTATTAATTATGAAAAACTGGTTATCCCTATTAAGGACAAACAAGGCAATGTGCAATTATGGTGTATGGCAATACCATTCTTACGTTTAGGGGAATATCCTACCATTGCTGAAAGCATATCTCAATACTCGGCAGGTGTTTCCGCTTTATATAAGCAAGCATACGAATTTACTCTATCTAAAAAGGTAGCTGGCCAGGCAATTTTGGCCATGGGTCATCTTCACACTCTTGATGCGGAAATATCTGACCATGATAAGAGCGAAAGATTAATAATGGGTGGCGTAGAATTCATACCGGTATCAGCCTTTGATGACAATATTATTTATACTGCTTTGGGGCATATTCATAAAGCTCAAAAAATTGGTGTCAAAGGCAATATTCATTATTCTGGAAGTCCGCTTCCTATGTCATTTTCAGAGGTTAATTATAAACATCAGGTTATTACGTTTGAGGTTAATGATGAAGAGATAAGTAATATTCAACATGTAGAAATTCCTATTTCTATTGAACTAATGCGTGTGCCCTCAATTCCGAAACCGTTATCCGAAGTATTGGATGCTTTAAAAGAATTACCAAATAGCAATGTGAATATAGAGTATGCTCCTTATTTGGAAGTTCGAGTGTTATTGGATGGACCTGAACCTGCACTACGGCATAAAATTGAATCCGAATTGGAAGGAAAACATGTTAGACTGGCAAAAATTGATGTGAAATATCCAAAAACAAGTAAAACTGATGAAGAGGAAATATTAACTTATGATAAGCTGCACGAATTAAGGCCTCAGGATATTTTCAATAAAATTTACAAATCAAGGTTTAACATCGATACTCCTGCTGAATTGGTTGGTATGTTTAATCAGGTATTTCAAGAGGCAAATACCAAAGAAAATTAAATTATGAAGATCATATCAATACGAATTAAAAATCTTGCTTCGCTTGAAGGTATTTCAGAAATAGATTTTAGAAGAGAGCCTTTAAGTTCAGCAGGAATCTTTGCTATTACAGGACCAACCGGTGCAGGTAAATCCACCTTACTGGATGCACTTTGCCTGGCTCTATATTCAAAAACACCACGCTATTTACAAGCCAGGGAAAGTGGGGTTGAAATTCAAGATGTAACAGGTAATAAAATTAGCCAGGGTGATATTAGGGGTATATTAAGGGATGGGACTGCAGAGGGTTTCGCAGAAGTTGAATTTACGGGCGTAGATAATTTATTGTATAAGGCAACATGGTCAGTGAGGAGAGCAAGAAATAAGGCTGAAGGTAGTCTTCAACCGGATACTATTGAATTACTAAACTTATCTACGAATATTATCTTTCCTGGTAGAAAAACGGAAACACTTAAAGAAATAGAGCGGCTGGTAGGTTTAAATTTCGAGCAGTTTACACGTTCGGTTTTATTGGCCCAGGGTGACTTTACTGCCTTTTTAAAAGCAGATAGGGATTCAAAATCCTCATTACTCGAAAAGCTTACAGGTACAGATATTTATTCTGATATATCAAAACTCATTTATGAAAAATATAAGCAGGCCGACCAAGAACTAGGAAACTTAAAAAGTCAAATTCAGGGCATTACTATTTTATCAGAAGAAGAACTTAAATCTTTAATCCATCAAAAAGATGAGAGTGGTAAACAAATTTCTGAATTTGAAAAACAACTAATCTTATTTACCAATGAAATCAATTGGCATAATACTTTAAAGGCTTTGGCACAGGCAAAAGAGAATGCAGAAAAGGAATGGATAAACAAAAAGCATGAAAAAGAAAATGCTACAGAACGAATTAACACTTTTAACAATGTTGAAAGTGTTCAGCCAGCAAGAACTTTAGTAGAGGCAAAATCAAGTGCCTATGAACTATTTCAGCAAAAATCAAATGCCCTAGACGCATTGCTTTTAAGGATAAAAGAGTTGAATAAATCCACAGATGCTATAACTCTAAAATTAAAAGCAGCTGATAAAATTGTTTTAGAAAAAGAAAGTGAAATTCTGGAAGCAAAGCCGAAAGTTGACAAAGCAAAACAATTGGATACTTTAATACAGGAAAAAAGAGATCGGGTAAAGGTTGCAGAACGAGAATTAGATGTTACTTCTAGAAATAAAGAGGAACTTAAATCATTGTTACAGGGAAAGGAGTTAGAAATTAATGATCAGTCAGAAAAAATTGAGCAACTTGATAAATGGAAGCACGAAAATATTTCAAGGCAACCCATAGCTGAGAATATTGCATTGATCTCCTCAAAATTAACTGATGCCGGAAAGCTATTATTTCAACAAGAAAAAGTACTTGAAAGCATTCGTTTAAACAATTCAAAAATAGAATCAACAAATGAAGATTTTACCAAGTTAAGTAATACAGTATCCGAAAAGGATAAAGCCTCAAGTGAAATTAATGCCGAATTCCTGTCATTGAAAAATGATTTGTTAGTGGTACCTATTAATACTTTAATAAGTTCAGAATCTTCTCTTAACTCTTCAATTGAAGAATCAATATCAGCTAAAGGTCATTGGGCGTTACTTTTTGCTTCATTAAATGATCAAAATGTTATAAAAGAAAAGTTACGCATATGCAAAAAGGATTTAGTTGATAAAAATAAAGACCTAATCGAAAAGAAGAAACTTCTTCAGGACGCAACAATAAAAAAGCAACAAACTGAAAAATTACTTTCTCAGGCTAAATTACAAATCGCTGAAAATGTTGAAGATATTCGATCTCAATTAATTGATGGTGAGGAATGTCCGGTGTGCGGCAGTAAAGAGCACCCCTTTTCTGCACACAATCCGCAATTAGATAAAGTATTGAAGGGGTTAGAAAAAGCTTATGATGAAAGTAATGGATTGTTTGAACAATTATTAAAAGACGAGAGCAGTCTCGAAAGGTTATGCGAAAAACTTGAAATAGATAAATTAACATTGGAAAATGACATTGAAATAAATTCACGTAAGGTATCATTAATGAATGAAAAGTGGCAATCTTTTAAAATAGATGAAGCATGTTTCCAATTGAATGAAAATGAGAGGTTAGCCTGGTTTGAGTTGTCTATTAAAAACCTAAAATTAAAATTACAACAGACACAGACAAAGATTGATTCCTTTAATAAATTAAAAAACAATCTTGATTTACGAAAAGAAGCAATAGATAAATTGAATAATGAACTAATTGCTGCAAGAGATTTATTAAAAGAAACCAAGCAATTGCAAATTAGCATTAATGAGGAAGGCATTAGACTCGCCGATCAACTGAATAAATTAAATATTGAGCTTGAGGAAATAACCACATTGTTAACTCCTAATTTTATTAAGTCTGACTGGATCAAGAACTGGAAAAAAGATGCAACAAAATTTACCGATACTATAAAAACATTTGCTGAAAATTGGAAAATTAAAATCGGAGCCTTAGATACAGGAAAGAACAACTTGAATATTTTAAAAACAGCCTTTCATGGCTTTCAAATTCAATTAGAAGCACTAATTGCAGATGTCGATGCTAAAGAAAAGAAACTGTTAGAATTACAAGATAATTTGCTATCGCTTGTAAAACAAAGAGAGGCCATTTTCAATGGCCAGGAAATTACAATAATTGAACAGAATTTAAAAAAAGCCATCGATGATGCAATATTTATTCAGAAGGGATTGACCGACGAAAAAGCTCAAGTAAATGATGAATTAATAAAAGCAAACGCAAATAAAGATCTGTTTAATAAAGATATATTAACGTTCAGGGATTCCGTTGACAACTTCAATACTCAAATCGATGAGTGGATAACTCAATACAATTCAACACATTCATTTCAACTAAATGAGGAATCATTAAATGCTCATTTACAATTCACTAGTGAATGGATTGATACAGAAAGAAAATCAATCAATGATATAAATGATGCTATTACAAGAGCTAAGGCCACACTTGAAGAAAGGGTTTTGCAGTTGTCAAATCATGAAGCAAACAAAATATCAGACAGGTCATTAGAAGAAGTTGCTGAATTGTATACAAATACAAAAGCAACAAATGATTTAAGAATTAATGAAAAGAATGAGATAGATTTTAAATTAAGAAGCGATGCAGAAAATAAAATTAAAGCTGGTGCACTGCTAAAAGAAATAGAATCGAAAAATGGTGTTTATGAAAATTGGAGCAAACTAAATGATTTAATAGGTTCTGCCGATGGCAAAAAATTCAGGCAAATTGCACAAGAATATACATTGGATATTTTACTGGGCTTTGCTAACATTCACTTACTAGATTTGTCAAATCGTTATAAATTATTACGAATTCCAGAATCTCTTGGCTTACAGGTTTTGGATAAGGATATGGGAGACGAACTTAGAACTGTATACTCTTTATCAGGTGGAGAATCATTTTTGGTATCTCTTGCATTGGCTTTAGGTCTTGCATCTTTATCATCTAACAAAATGAAAGTAGAATCCTTATTTATAGATGAAGGTTTTGGCTCCCTTGATCCGGCAACATTGAATATTGCAATGGATGCATTAGAACGTTTACATAGCCAGGGTCGAAAAGTAGGTGTCATTTCACATGTTCAGGAAATGACCGAACGTATTCCTACCCAAATTAAAGTTTCAAAACTTTCTAATGGTAAAAGCAAAATTGAAGTAATAGGAATCTGATTTAAGTATTTGTAGCAAAAGATAATTTCTTGTATTGTTTCAATATTTTTTTAAAGCTTCCTGTAACCTGCTCTTTATTAAACCTGCTAGGCTATCAGGTTTAACTACTGTTACACTGTCTGCATACGAAAGAATCAATCTTTCCAGTTCATAGTTGATTATAATTTGCAGCGTTACTTCAAGGGTATTATCATCAAGCCATTTTGATTTTTGCGAACCATGAAGCGGTTTGGTTTCCATGTAGTTTCCGGTTCTGCCTGTAAAATGCAAAACTACCTTTTCTGTTTCGGCATCAATGGGCTTGGTTACTCCGATGATGTCTTCAAAATACTCAAACCAATCAATTTGATTATTTTTCTGATACTTACCCTTTATTTCAGTGATAGCTAATATTCTGTCTAATGCAAGGTTCCAATCGTATTTTCCCTTTTCGGGATTATATCCAAAAAGGAACCATCGGTTATTGTACTGTTTGAGGAAGTAAGGATGTAGGATAAGATTGTAAGGCGTTTCATTTTCATAGGGCTGATAGCTTATGTCAAGTACCTTTTTGTAGAGGATAGCATTATGCAGTGGTCCCAAATGTTCAATCCCTTTCAGGTATTGGTTATTATCAAATTCAATAATGGTAGCCGCCGCTTCTTTAGAAGCCATGCCTTGTTTTAATTTCGGAACCAGTTCATTTACCCATTCAAATTGTGGCATTCCCTTGAACTGGGAAAGAATGTCTGCTACAGATTGTAATTGATTTATCTCTACTTCATTCAACGGCATATTATTGATGGAAAATGCCGGATCTGCATATCTGTAAAATACCTTTCGGCCTGCCCGGTTTCGGGTCAGCTCAATTTTCCATCCTTCTTTACTCTCCATAAAAGAAATATCATCCAGTATTTGTCTGCGGCTGATCCCATTGGAATCCGGGTCAATCTCTAACAGCACCTTCTCACATTCTTCGATCAGGTCATCAATAAAATACCGTTTTCCGGGGTTGCGGAAGCAATTATCCAGGACTTTATAGCGTATGAGTGCATTTTTATTGGTCGCCATATTCGGTCAGATTCTTCGATTATGGCTAAAATTAGTTATTATTGTGCAGAAAGACTGCACAGTTAGCTCTTCTTTTTGTTATTCAAAAAAATCAAATGGAAAATAACACTAAAAACATTCTGGACTTTCTTCATTTTCATTGCCCAACTTCTGAGCAAAAAATTGCTTTATTGGCTCTCCAGGAGTTTGTGAAAACAGAAACAAAGGAAGATTTTTTTGTTTTATGTGGGGCCGCAGGTACAGGTAAAACTTCTATTACATCAGCTTTAATCGGCTATCTTAATCAAACTGAGACACAATATAAAATTTCCGCTCCAACCGGAAGAGCTGCAAGACTATTGGGCAGAAAAACAAAAGCTAATTCATCAACAATTCATTCCCTTATATATTCTACCGATACAAATAAGGAAAGTGGTGCAGTTTTCTTTACTTTAAAGCAAAACACTAATTCAAAGTACTGCATTTACATAATTGATGAAGCGTCAATGATAGCTGCATCAAAGACAAAGCCTGAAAAGGAATTATTTCAAACCAACGATTCATTATTAAATCATCTTGCAAAATTCATTAAAGCGGGTAATGAAAACAATAAAATTGTTTTTCTAGGCGATGTAAATCAATTACCGCCTATTAATGAAAACGAGGCAAAAGCCTTAAACCCAAATTACCTCCGTAACCATTTTAATTGGAAAGGCAGTTTTCACTATCTCACAGAAGTGAAAAGGCAGGAAGACGGTAGCTATATTTTAAAAAATGCAACCGTATTGAGAAAAGCTATTGATAATAAAGAACAGGTTCAACCAGCTATAAAAGCATATCGTCACTATAATACATTTATTGCTGCTAAACAGTACGCAAAGAATTTTGAAGCAGACAATCCGGATCATGCGGTCGCAATAGGTGTATCACATAAGGCGAACAATATTTTTAATAAAGAAGTTCGGAAACATCTTTTTGGCGGAAATGTCCCATTAGCTGTACCGGGAGATTTAATGATGGTAATGCAGAACTGGAAAAGGGCTGGAAGCATCTTGTATAATGGGGATCATGTTATTATTGAAGAGATATGTCTTGATAAAATTGAGGAAGTAGCAAATCTTCATTTTGTACCGGTTAAAATATCAATACGAAATTTACAGGGCGAAGAACAAATAATTGAAGATTACATGGTACTGGAAATTTTGTTGAACGAAACACCTCAATTATTTTCCGATCAGGAAAAATTACTTCGGGCAGAACGGTTCAAAAAAAATAAAATATTTAGTGAGTCCGGCAAGCCTGAAGACGATAGATATGTAGGTGCATTGCGTTTGACCTATGGTTATGCAATTACATGCCACAAAGCCCAGGGTGGCGAGTGGGATAAAGTTTATGTAAATACCTTTGGGATAAAAGATATGCGTTGGACATATACAGCTATTACCAGAGCAATTGACGATTTAGAATTGTATTAAAGCAAATAGTTATTTCACTTATGGTTTACGAGGACTACAAAAAATCAGCATTTAAGCATTTAAAAACATGTGAGGCAATGATTGAAGCAATCCAAAAACTTCAAATTTTGGACAATACTTCTCTCATAACTGCTAGTGGTAAGCAACCAGCTTTACATAATCTTTTTTATTTGTGTGGGTATGTTCTCGAGTCAATTAGTACCTATTCCGTTTATAAACACTTCGGCTGGAGCAGGGTAAGAAGCGTTAAAGAGCGGGATACGAACTTTAGCAGCATTTGTAATTTCTCTTTTCATTTTAATCATGGCTATCAATATTTTGTAAATGGCCATCAGTTTCAGTCAAATCAATTTGAAGTACTTAAGTTACCCCTCAATAATTCAGGTATTCCTTTTATTGATAGTTCAGTAAATGTCGATTTGGAAATGCAGGCTTTATTTAACTTGTGGAAACCGGAACTTCGTTATCATGATTCTAGTAAATTCTATCCTTTCCTTTTTAATTCACAATTGAATCTTTCAGAGGCAAACGTTTTTCGTTTTGTCGATATAACTAAACAAATTTATAACGGTTTATTACAAATTGTAGGATAATATGATAAAGATACTTAACATCTCAGACCAGATTTCATCCAAGTTGTTGAATTTAAAGGGTACCATGATTGACGATTTCAGAATCGTTGTCAGGCTTAATCTTGAATTGGATGTATTAGTTATTACAAACAACGAAAATTTAATAAATGATCTGAAGCAAGAGTATTCAAGATTTAAAGTAAATTTCAAACAAATCTTACTTGAAGAGTTTGAAGAACAGCCTTATTTGAGAAATGCATTTGATACAAATCATATTGTAAATCTAGGTCTTAAATACAGGTTCAATTCTTTATTAGGGAAAGTCCCCAATAAGACTTATACAATTTCAAAAAAGCATACAACACCAATCGTTACTTTCTATTCATATAAAGGTGGTATGGGCCGCACTACTACGTTAACTTCCTATGCACTTGATTTAGCAATTAACCATAATAAACGAGTATGTATTATAGATTGCGATTTTGAAGCACCTGGATATTTGAATTTTTTCAATTTAGGGAATAATCAAATTTTAAGGTCGGGTATCAAGAATGGCGTAGTTGAATTTCTAGTTGATTATAACTTTCAAAATGAAATCAATATTGAAGATTATGTTATTAGCTTGGCCGATACACAAATTGAGGAACTAAAAAATCTGTTTATTGTACCTGCTGGAAATCTAAGTGATACAACAATAAATGGACACGACGGTGATTTTAGAACACACCGAGATGATTATCTCGAAGGTCTTTCTAGAATAGATTTAACTAATGAGCAAAATGTAATTAATGGCTTTGAATCGTTATTCGAGAAATTGAATTTTTCAATAAGGCCAGATATTATATTAATAGATTCAAGAACCGGTTTTAATGATGTATTTGGGGTTACCGCATTAATTTTATCGGATTTAATTGTTGGGTTCTTTGGAAGTAGTGAGCAGACAAAACCCGGTTTACGTTTTATTCTAGATAGGTTCTACGATTTAAAATTAAATTTTGAAAGTAAAACTGATTTAATATTAATAAACTCAATTTTACCTGATGATGAAGAGCTAAGTAAATCCTTTCATTCTGCTTTTATTAATGAGGTAGGTAAATATGTTGAATTTATTCAGGAAAAGAAATTCAATAAAGGCATATCTGACCAAGTTCAACTTCCATCATTTTACAAATTAAGTAGAAATAATGTTTTGGAAAAATTAGGTATAAAAGAAAGTGAAGAAGATGACAAGGATTATATCGATCACTTAAAACTTATTAAATCTCGTACATTCATTGATTATAGATTGATATTTGATGCTCTTAATGAGTCTGATTCAATAGAAAAATTATTTCCAAAAGTGGAGGTAAAGTCTCACGTAAAAACTATTGAATTAAAGAATAATATAATCAGAATACTTAAATCCATTCTTCGCAATGAAGATGGCAAGCCAAGGTTATTCGCTGAGGATGCGGAAATTAAGCCAGAGACATTTTTTTACCGTGAACAAATGAATGAACTTTTTAATAGAGAGAAATTTATTATCCAAGGTTTTAAAGGAACAGGAAAAACTTACCTATATAAAGCTTTGAGTAATCAAAATCTATATAAGGTAAAAGAAGAATTGTTAAGAAGAGCTAACATCGAAGGTAATCCAGATTATAGATTTATAGATATTATTTCCTTGAAAGGGAAAGGAGCAAATAAATCTTTTGATTTTAAAAAAATCAAAACAAGCGAAATAAAAGAAAAGCGTTTTTATTTTACTAACTTCTGGTTGGTTTATACATGGAATTCAATTTTTCTTGATGCTTCAACAAAACTCGGGTATAACGAAAAATCTTCTCTCGATTCAAAAGTTAGACCGATAACCCCCGATACAGAAACTAAATTACGGTTTGAAGAATTAATAAATGACGAATCTAAAATTGTAATAATTGAAAATGACTTAAGGGATCTGAATGAGTATTTAAAACAAAATGAAATTAATCTTGTAGTCCTTTATGATCAACTAGATAATTTGATTGAGCCGAATGAATGGGGTGACTCCGTTTCCCCTTTAGTTGATTATTGGTGGGATAATTTAAACCGGTTTACAAATATTACTCCAAAAATATTTATTAGAACAGATTTGTATAGGAGATTAAAGGGCACTAATAC
>Ga0194060_10000360_pt1 | contig 33123 bp, 26 predicted proteins | sample SepL225m_MetaG_FD_163427 | JGI IMG/M metagenome (GOLD analysis project Ga0194060, IMG submission 163427) | Anoxic zone freshwater microbial communities from boreal shield lake in IISD Experimental Lakes Area, Ontario, Canada - Sep2016-L222-5m | ecosystem: Environmental > Aquatic > Freshwater >...
GGAATTTATTCCACCACACTAATATTCATTCCTGCAGAATGGCTGCTTAACTCAGGCGCATACAAACTTTGTAGCGTTGCAATACCAGCAGAAAAATCACCCGCATGCGTGATGTACAAAGGATATTCAAAAACATAAGTTCCTTTTGGTAAAAAGTCAAAGAAAAAATTGGTACTAGCATCGTTGGTGCTTTCGTAATAACCTAGTTGCTCTTTCCATTTGTATCCGCTTAATACATTCAAGGGTTCCATACTTGCAGCGCGCATATCTTTTAAATGCACATAGTTCATATCTCTGCTAGAATGAATTTCTAAACGAACAATTATTTTGTTACCAACCTGCAATGGATTTTCTAATGAAATAGGAGCTAGTTTCTTTCCTGCTTTTGTATTCGTTTCAATCAATATTTTTTTTGTAATACTCAAATCATTGGCAGCTTCTGTTATTTTATCTAGTTCTTCAAAGTATTGCCATTCTATACTTCCCCAACCTAGTAGTGTATTTGAAAACTTTTTTGGTTGATTAGTGGTAGTAGTAACTTTAATATTTCCCATTGATGGTTCTACTATATTTCCGTCAATTCTTTTTTGCCAATAGCCAAATCCTGCTGTGGTTTTTTGATCACTAGATTTTATAATGGTTTTTCCTAAAGCAAGCTCAACAGAGTTCTTATTGTTTGTTAAATCATTTGTATTTAATAAAAGTGCATAGCAGGCATTGGCAGTGGCAATGGTTGTTTTCCAGTGCATGGTTTGCTTGTTTAATAATAGCCAAGTTTTCATTTTAGCAATCGAATTTTCAAGCCCCTCATTTTCTGTTTGATACAATATGGTTTCTGCTAATTCAATAACCAATGATTGGGTACTTATTTGTGCAGTCGCACCATTTGGTTCTTTCCAATAAGTTCCCATGCTGCTTGTTTTAACTGCATTTTCTAGTATGGCTGGAAATAGGGTTGTTCTAACTAGTTTCCATTCTTTGTGTCTGTAGAAAGCCAATCCTAGCATGGCTTGTAGTTGAATAGGCTGATTTTTCCAGAATAGTTTTGCTTGCTTGTAATAATAATCTGTAGCGGCAGATGCTTTATTTGGAATGTTCAAATAAAAACTACGCATATACAAATATTCAATTTGTTTGCGCGTTAATTGTTGAACACTTGTATTTTGTTTTGAGGCAATTAAGTTTGTATAATCTTGCTGTGTTTGCGCGTCTAAATATTCAATTGCTTTTATTACAATTGCATTCAAGCGACTCGTATTTTCTGCAGAAATAGCACCCATATTCAACAACTTTCCAATGCCAGTTAATATTGTATTGGTCATATATAGGTCTTCTCTACCGCCTTTAAACCAACTGAAAGATCCATTACTTAACTGTGCATCTCTTAACTGATTTAAATCAGTACTCGCTTGTTCAGAAACTTGCACTAGATTAAATAATTGACTCAAACTACTGCGTTGTGCTGTTTCGTTTTTTGCTTCAAATACCCAAGGTGTTTCTTGGAGTAAAATTTGTTTTAATCCCTGATTCTTATTTAAATTAGCAAGCAATGAAACACTGTCTGTTTTCCATTGTGTGTAATAGTTTTTTATAATAGGATATTTCTTTACTAAATAAACGGCTAAACTATTTGCATAAAATCGATTGAATGTTTGTTCAACAGATTCATTTGTTTTTTGAAGTAAATAGGGAAGTGCTGTAATAGCATGCCATATTGGGTTTGAGGTATATTCAACTGTTAGTGATTCGTTAGAGGCACTATTGCTATTTTGTTCTAGTAATTTTTTAAAAGTAAACAACTGAGTGGTATCTGCCAATAATATCATAGGCATACTTTCTGTAACCAATTGTCTGTTTGGTAATACAGGTAAAGTGTTTTCTTCTGCATCAGTATAATTGCCTGCTTTTGCTGTTACACGCCAAATAAGTGGTCTGTTAAAACCAAATGGAATTTGTATTGGAAATTTTACAACGGCGTTTTGTTTTGCGCTAATTGTAAAGTATTGAGACGGAAAAATATTTTGAAACCAACCATCAATAGAAGTATTGCTAGTAGCGTCAATTAATTCTAAAGAAACTTGACCAGTCATTTCTTCGGCGCTTAAGTTGGCAATACGCGCACTAAATTCCATTTTGTCGCCTTCTCGCATAAACCTTGGTGGATTGGTTTGCACCATCAAAGAGTCAAAAGGCTTCCTTTTGTTATGAATGCTACTATTGTTTGTTTGTGCATGTACAAACAAACAATTTAATATGATCATGCAAAACCCTATCCGCTTAAATAACATAGTTAACTTTTAATGGCATCAGCTACTTTGATGCATCAACTCAAATAATTCCACAACCAAATTTATCGATTCAGAAAATCTTAACAATAGAAACTATTGGCCATAAAAAAATCCCAGCCTTTTCAAGCTAGGATTTCAATTATTGTAAGTTGATTTATTTTTTTAATGCGGCAATTGCTGCGGCCATTGTTTTACCAATATCCGCTGGGCTTGCAACTACTTCAATACCACACTCTGCCATGATTTTCATTTTAGCAGCAGCAGTATCATCGGCTCCACCAATAATAGCTCCTGCATGACCCATTCTGCGTCCTGGAGGTGCTGTTTGGCCTGCAATAAATCCTACCACAGGTTTTGTTTTATTGTCTTTAATCCAACGAGCAGCGTCTGCTTCCATGCTTCCGCCAATCTCACCAATCATAATAATACCATCGGTTTCAGGATCATTCATTAATAATTCAACCGCTTCTTTAGTTGGGGTTCCAATAATTGGATCTCCACCAATGCCAATTGCTGTACTAATTCCTAAACCAGCTTTAACCACTTGGTCTGCAGCTTCATAAGTTAATGTACCACTTTTAGATACAATACCAATTCTACCTGCTTTAAAAATAAAGCCAGGCATGATACCTACTTTAGCTTCGTCTGCAGTAATTACACCTGGGCAGTTTGGTCCTATTAAACGCGTATTTGTACTAGAAAGATAATTTTTAACTTTCACCATATCCTGAACGGGTATGCCTTCTGTAATACATACTACCAAAGCAATTCCAGCTTCTGCAGCTTCCATAATTGCATCTGCTGCAAATGCAGGAGGAACAAATATGATACTCACATTAGCGCCAGTTGTTTTTACTGCATTTGCTACTGTATTAAAAACTGGTTTTTCTAAATGTGTTGAACCTCCTTTACCGGGAGTTACACCACCTACTACATTTGTGCCATACTCAATCATTTGTGTTGCATGGAAAGTACCTTCAGTACCTGTAAAACCTTGAACAATGATCTTCGACTGTTTATTTACTAAAACTGACATGGGTTATTTGAAATTTGCGGCAAAAATAGGTTAAAACCCCTTAGTCTAGAAGCTTTCTATAGTAAACTTTCCAGATTTTTAATTGAAATCTAGCAGATAGGGCTTAAATAATCATTTACCCTAGCAATTAACTACCCAAATTTTAATTATAGCTTATAAAAAATCTTAGCGTCTTTGCTATTTTGAGTGCTTACTGTAAAGAAATAAGGGCCTTGGTATAATAATTCAGTAGGTATTTCAATAATATTATTTCCTTGCAACAAAGTCTTTTTAATACTAGATTTTACCATTCCGTAGATATCTACAATAGTAAGTTCACAAACGGTATTGTTGTTTCTACTAGTAAGTGTTACATACATTCTTGTAGCAACAGGGTTAGGGTTAATACTTACAATGCTAACAAAATCTACTGCTGCAACAGGCAATGCTATACTGTCTTGTACTCTTACCGTTTTACAAATTTCTGTAACACAACCGCCCTTTGTTTTTACTTGCAAACAAGTGGTATAAAAACCTTGCATTGGAAATTCTTTTAAAGGGCTGATTTGGTTGCCATCTATCATTGTATTGTCTCCAAAATGCCAGATTCTTTGAATAATGGTATCCCCAATTGCATTACTTAAACTGCTATTAAAACGAACCGTTTTTAAACTGATTCTTTCTGCATTAAAACTAAGGTTTACGTTGCAAGCATTGGTGCTTACAACAAAGCTAGTATCCTTAATAGTAAAACTTAAACAATAACTACTAGTGCAACCATTTTTTGTTTTAATATCTAAACAAGTTGTATAGGTTCCTGCTTTGCTGTATAAATGAGAGGGGTCTACTCGGTTACCAGTTATCATAGCACTGCTATCTCCAAAGTTCCAAACTCGGCTGATAACACTATCCCCAACAGGCGCATTGGTTTCAGCACTATTTACTTTAACTGTATATCCAGAAAGCGTATATGCAAACACAGCTTTACATGTAGTAGGAGGTGGTGGGGTTTGAGTAATACAAACAATAAAATTACTTTCAACAATATTAGTTAAAGGAACTAATGGGTCGTTAGTTAACAAAGTGCCATTACAATTTTCAACGGTAATTTTTAACTTTGTTATTGCTATACTACATTCAAAAGAGTCGATATAGTAGCCATTAGGATTGGTTGTTACTGTATGTGCTATTGAACAACTCAAACTATCGGTATAAATAGATACTTTTTTGTTGGCAATGGCATTTTTATTGGAGTCTTGTATATATCCTTTTACAATTACTTTATTTGCAAATAAAGCAGTGTTTAAAATTAATAAGGCGCATGTTAAAAATAGCCTGAACTTATTTTTCATAACAATTGTGATTACAATAAAAAGATACAGGGGAAAGACATTGTGCAGCCTAACTGACCAAAATGCGTAGGTAAAGTTAAACATTTCTGTCAATTATGTCAATTCAAAGCACCAAAATCTCGTATTTAGCGTGCAATCTTAGAATTAGCATGCTAGATTTTGCCTTCCAATCCCTACTTTTGCGGCTGAATAAATCAGCATAAAACTTAATAATTATGGCATCAACATCCGATATTAGCCGTGGCATGATTCTGAAATTAGATGGAAATCTATACTCAGTAGTAGAATTTGGTGAAAACAAAACTGCTCGTGCAGCAGCAAAAGTATGGGCCAAGTTAAAAGGAGTAGACAACAAGCGTTCTATTGAAAAAACATGGAATAGTGGAGAAAACATTTTTCCAGTACGTGTAGAAAAGAAAGCATTTCAATTCTTATACAAAGACGAAAGTGGCTATAGTTTAATGAACAATGAAACTTTTGAGCAAATCACTTTGGGCGAAGAAATGATTGATGCACCTCAGTTTTTAAAAGACGGTTCTGAAGTATTTGTTTTTATTAATACTGAAAGTGAGTTGCCTATTGGTGCAGAGTTACCTGAAAAAATTGTAGTAAAAATTACTTATTGCGAGCCAGGATTAAGGGGCGATACTGCAACACGTGCGTTAAAAGCGGCAACAGTTGAAACAGGTGCAACCGTTATGGTACCATTGTTTGTAGAAGATGGTGAATTGATTCGTATTAACACCAAGTCTGGTGAATATGTAGAACGCGTTAAAGAATAATTATTACTATTACGATATAGTTACAAGCACTTGTGGCGGCTACTTAGCCGCCATTTTTGTGTGTTATCGGGTAAATTTTGCATAAAATCTATTTTTTTCAATTTTAAAGAAAATCGCTGTTTTTAGCAAAAAATGGCTATTTTGCCCCCCGATTTGACCTGAATTAACCGTTTTTTATCAAAAACTAGCCATTTATGGACTTAAAGCAAATACACGAATTAATTAAAATTGTCAATAAAAGTAATATTGGCGAAATCAGTATAGAAGACAAAGATGGCAAAGTAACCATCAAGCAAAAAGAAGAGCCGGCTATTACAGTAGCGGCACCTTCCCACCAAGTCTTTTCTACTAGTGCTGCACCGGTAGCCGCTGCTGCGCCAGTCGTTGCTGCTCCTGCTCCAGTGGCTAAAGTTGATAACCTAATAACCATTAAAAGCCCAATGATTGGTACTTTCTACCTCAGGGCTTCTCCTGATAAGCCACTTTTTGCTGAAGTTGGCACAGCTGTTGCACCAGGCAAAGTGGTTTGTATTATAGAAGCCATGAAATTATTTAATGAAATTGAAAGTGAAATCAGCGGAACAATCGTTAAAATTTTAGTAGACGATGCAAGCCCTGTTGAATACGATCAACCTTTATTTTTAGTTGAGCCAGCATAGAACTGCGCTATTTTTTTTCATCAAATTCTGTCCATGTTTAAAAAAATACTGATTGCCAATAGAGGTGAGATTGCACTACGTGTTATTCGTACCTGTAGAGAAATGGGCATTAAAACAGTGGCTGTATATTCTACTGCTGATAAAGATAGTTTGCATGTAAAATTTGCAGACGAAGCTGTTTGTATAGGAAAACCTCAGAGTGCAGATTCTTATTTGAATATTCCCCATATTATGGCTGCTGCCGAAATTACCAATGCCGATGCGGTGCATCCTGGATATGGTTTTTTGGCGGAGAATGCTAAGTTCTCGCAAATCTGTGCCGACCATGGCATTAAATTCATTGGGCCTACGCCAGAGATGATTAATAAAATGGGCGATAAAATTTCTGCAAAAGAAACCATGATTAAAGCAGGTGTACCTGTAGTTCCTGGTGGAGAAGGTTTGTTAGAAAGTGTAGAAGAAGCCATTAGTTTAGCCAAAGTAGTAGGATACCCTGTTATATTAAAAGCAACTGCTGGTGGTGGCGGAAAAGGAATGCGTGTTGTATGGAACGAAGCTGAAATTGAAAAAGCTTATCATGCGGCTAAAATGGAAGCAGGTGCCTCGTTTAAAAATGATGGCATCTACATGGAAAAATTTGTAGAAGAACCTCGTCATATAGAAATTCAAATTGCAGGAGACCAATACGGAAATGTTTGTCATTTGAGCGAGCGTGATTGTTCTATTCAACGTCGTCACCAAAAATTAGTTGAAGAATCTCCATCACCTTTTATGACGCCAGAATTGCGTTTTAAAATGGGGGAAGCCGCTATTAAAGCTGCTTCGGCAATTAACTATGAAAGCGTTGGTACCATTGAGTTTTTGGTAGACAAGCATCGTAATTTTTATTTCATGGAAATGAATACACGTATTCAGGTTGAACACTGTGTAACAGAAGAAGTAGTAAGTTTCGATTTAATAAAAGAGCAAATTAAAATTGCTATGGGCGAAAAAATTTCTGGTAGAAATTACGAACCCCAAATGCATGCAATTGAATGTAGAATAAATGCTGAAGATCCTTATAATGATTTCAGACCTTCTCCAGGAAAAATTACCACCTTACATACTCCCGGCGGACACGGCGTTCGTGTAGATAGTCATGTGTATGCAGGTTATGTAATTCCTCCTTATTATGATTCAATGATTGGTAAATTAATTACCGTTGCACAAACACGTGAAGAAGCGATTGATACCATGTATCGTGCATTGAGTGAATATGTAATTGAAGGAGTAAAAACAACCATTCCATTCCATTTACAATTAATGCAAAATGAAGATTTTAGAAAAGGTAATTTTACTACTAAGTTTCTTGAATCATTCACCATGAAATAATTGTTTGTAATAAAACATAACAAAAATGCCCCCGAGAAATCGGGGGCATTTTTTATTAGTTGAAGTAATGGATTATTGATTTCCACCACCGCCGCCAGCAGGACGTTGACCACGCTGCATTGACATTGCTTCAATTACTTTTTTAGCTAAGTCTGCAGGAAGTGCTTTTTCTAAACGTTTGTTACGCTCATCGTTCATTGCTTTCATTAATGTTGGACGATCTGCTTCACTAGCATCTCTTAAAGCCATCATTTTAGGACGCATATCAGCGCTAATAGCCACAACAGAATCAACCTGAACATCATTCAAGCCCATGTCTTTGTAACGTTGTTTCATTGCTGCTGCACGTGCTGCAGGATCTCCACCCTGACCACCGCCACCATTTTGTTGTGCAAATAAAGTTGTTGCTGAGCAAATCATCAGCATGGCAAATAATACTAGTGTTTTTTTCATAACTATATTTTTTTGTTTGTTTACTGAGGTTAAGTTAGTAAATCCATTGAGATTCAACTAAATTATCGGTAGAAGCTTTTATTTTCTCGGCCTGTAAATATTTAAAAAAAGCCCCATCACTAATTAAAGTGACGGGGCTACTTGCTTGCTCAAGCAATATTATCTTAAAAACAACATTTCACGGTATTTAGGAAGTGTCCAGATTTCATCATCTACTAAACTTTCTAATTTATCAACATGGTAGCGAATTTCATCGAAGAAAGCTGCTTTTACTTGGCTTTCATAAGCGATAGCCTTAGTACGAGTACTTTCAATATTATTAGCAATTTTACGCGCTTCAACCATTGCATGCACTTTAGTATGAATTACTTGAATATGCTCGCTCACTTGTTTAAGAATAGTTAACTGACTAGCATAAGCAGATTCTGGTAAACCAGCCGCTTTTAATCCGTTCACGTTTGCCAATATTGCATTTTGGTATTTGATGGCTGCAGGAAGAATATGATTCAATGCAAGGTCGCCAATAATACGTCCTTCAATTTGAACTTTTTTCAAGTAGTTTTCTAGTTCAATTTCGTGACGTGCTTCTAGTTCAATATGGTTATAGATACCATTTGATTCAAATAAATGTTTTGCTTTATCTGTAGTTAAAGCATCGAAAGCTAAAGGAGTGGTTTTGATATTTGGTAAACCCCTTCTTTCTGCTTCTTTAGCCCACTCAGCGCTATACCCATCACCTTCAAACAAAACAGTTTTGCTTTCAACAATGTATTTTTGAATCACATGCATGATAGCAATTTCTTTCTTATCACCTTTTTCAATTAAGCCATCAACATCTTTTTTGAATTGCTTTAATGTAGCAGCCAAAATAGTGTTTAAAGTAATCATTGGATTTGCACAGTTTGCAGTAGATCCAACCGCACGGAATTCAAATTTGTTACCAGTAAAGGCAAAAGGAGAAGTTCTGTTACGATCTGTATTATCTAATAGCAATTCTGGAATGCTACGGTGTAAATCAAGTTTTAAAATTGCTTCGTCTTGCTCGTCGAATTTATCACCAACTCTTGTTTCAATATCCGCTAAAACTTTAGCCAAATATTGTCCAACAAATACAGAGATAATTGCAGGTGGCGCTTCGTTAGCACCTAAACGGTGGTCATTGCCTGCAGATGCAATTGATGCTCTTAAAATATCTGCATAATCATGAACTGCTTTAATGGTATTTACAAAGAATGTCAAGAACATCAAATTGGTTTTTGGCGTTTTACCAGGAGCTAATAAATTAACACCAGTATCAGTAGCCATACTCCAGTTATTGTGTTTACCACTTCCGTTGATTCCTGCAAAAGGTTTCTCATGTAGTAATACACGTAAATGGTGTCTTTTTGCAACACGCGTCATAATATCCATTAAAAGAATATTATGGTCAACCGCAATATTTACTTCTTCAAAAATAGGCGCACACTCAAACTGAGCAGGTGCAACCTCATTATGACGTGTACGTAAAGGGATACCTAATTTATATGCTTCAGATTCGTAGTCACGCATGAATGCATACACTCTTTCAGGAATAGATCCAAAATAATGATCTTCTAATTGTTGTCCTTTAGCAGGAGCAGCGCCAAACACTGTACGGCCAGCTTGAATTAAATCTGGACGAGCATTTGCTAATCCTTCGTCAATTACAAAATACTCTTGTTCCCATCCTAGGGTTGCAGTAATTTTTGTAACGTTTTTATCGAAATAATTTGCAACATCAACAGCAGATTTATTTAAGGCCTCTAATGCTTTTAACAAAGGAGCTTTATAGTCTAAAGATTCGCCTGTATAAGAAATGAAAATAGTAGGAATACACAAAGTTTTTCCGTGTCCAATTTCAATAATAAATGGTGGTGAAGAAGGATCCCAAGCAGTATATCCACGTGCTTCAAAAGTTGCACGAATTCCTCCGTTTGGAAAAGAAGATGCATCAGGCTCTTGTTGAATTAATGCAGCACCATCAAATTCTTCTATTGCTGTACCATCACTTTTTAACGTAAAAAATGAATCATGTTTTTCAGCAGTAGTTCCTGTTAATGGTTGGAACCAGTGTGTGAAGTGTGTCACCCCTTTTCCTTCAGCCCAAGCACGTAAACCGTTTGCAATGCTACCTGCAACACTACGATCAATTTTTTTACCTCCTTTAATACTTGTCACAAGACTCTTGTACGCATCATCACTTAAAAACGCTCTTGCTGTTTTAATAGTGAATACATTTTCGCCAAAAATTGAAGTGATTTTAGGTGCAGTCACATTTAAACTGGAACTTTTTTCATTAGCCACTTTGTTGATGGCGTCGAATCTTAATGACATAGGAGTTGGTTTTAATTTAGAAGATGTTTAAAGATAACTCCATTTTGTACGCTTATCTTGAAAAAAATTTCCCCATCTTAATTAAAAGATGGGGAAACAGGGAATTAAAGTTATATGTAGTTAGAATTATATGTTTGCTGTTTTTACAGTTGTAATAATTCTTGCAGCTACTTTATATGGATCTGCAGCTGAATTTGGTCTGCGATCTTCTAACCATCCTTTCCAACCTTTTTCTACAGCTCCAATTGGAATACGAATCGAAGCGCCTCTATCTGAAACCCCGAAAGAAAAATCATGGATACTTGCTGTTTCGTGCTTACCAGTTAATCGTAAATGGTTATCAGCTCCGTATACTTCAATATGTTCTTTTACAAATGGACGGAAAGACTCACATATAATATCGTAAGTGCCTTTATTGCCACAAGTTCTTAATGTGGTATTAGAGAAATTAGCATGCATACCAGAACCGTTCCAGTCTAAAGTACCTAAAGGTTTACAATGCCAATTAATGGAAACACCATGTGCTTCTCCTATTCTTTCTAATAAATAGCGTGCAATCCAAATTTGATCACCAGCTTCTTTTGCTCCTTTAGAAAATATTTGAAATTCCCATTGTCCTGCAGCAACTTCTGCATTGATTCCTTCAATATTTAAACCTGCATCAATACATGCGTCTAAATGCTCTTCAACAATATTTCTACCATAAGCATTATTAGCACCTACAGAACAATAGTAAGGGCCTTGAGGTCCAGGATAACCGCCTTCAGGGAATCCTAGAGGTTTATTGGTTTTAGGATTCCACAAGAAATACTCTTGTTCAAAACCAAACCAGAAATCATTATCATCATCTTCAATGGTAGCGCGTCCATTAGATGCATGCGCAGAACCATCAGAATTCAATACTTCGCACATAACTAAATAAGCATCTCTGCGAAGTGGGTCTTTTACAATAAAAACTGGTTTTAATAAGCAGTCACTTGATCCACCTGGGGCTTGTTCTGTTGAAGAACCATCGAAACACCACATATCGCAGTCTTCCAACTTTCCAGAAAAATTTCTTTCAACTTTTGTTTTACTTCTCAATGATTGAGTTGGCTTATAACCATCGAGCCAAATGTACTCTAACTTTGAAACTGACATTAATGCTAATTTTGATATTAAAAAATAAAATATATTATGTTTTGAAAGAGTAATTATTCAAAAACTGAAACAAATTTAATCAATATTGTAATATTTGTAAAAAATATTTAAAAAAAATTAAAAAATAGTCTTCAAATTAAATATATAATAATAATCATATATACGATATGCCTATTTTTTATTCAAAAATGGAATTGAGGATTCAAAGAATTAAACGCTTCAATTTTATATTACCAATTGTTAGAAATTCAACATTCAGCTTAAGCTACACTTTTGTACCTTTGCGCCTTATTTAAAGAACAAGCAATTACAATGGAAATTACTGTCAATACAGCCAAGCAATTAAGACTTACAGAAGCAGAATTCGAACTGATTAAACAGAAACTAGGTAGAACCCCCAATTTTACGGAGCTATGTGCTTTTAGTGGCATGTGGAGCGAACATTGCAGTTATAAGAATAGTATTAAATGGTTAAAAACACTTCCAAGAGATGGTGGTAGAATGTTAGTTGCTGCAGGTGAAGAGAATGCAGGATTAATGGATATGGGAAATGGTTTTGGAGTGGTTTTTAAAATTGAAAGTCATAACCACCCAAGTGCCATTGAACCATTTCAAGGAGCAGCAACAGGTGTTGGTGGTATTCAGCGCGATATTTTCACCATGGGTGCACGTCCTATTGCATCTTTAAATAGTTTGCGTTTTGGAAATATTCAAGACAAGAAAACACAAAGATTATTAGCAGGTGTTGTGCACGGAATTGGCCACTATGGAAATTGTTTTGGTGTACCAACTGTTGGTGGTGAAGTGTATTTTGAAAACTGTTATCATACCAATCCATTAGTGAATGCAATGAGTGTTGGTATTATGCGTTCCGATAAAATGATTAGTGCTACAGCAGAAGGTATTGGTAATCCAGTATTTTTTGTAGGAAGTGCTACAGGTAAAGATGGTATTGGTGGTGCTAGTTTTGCCTCTGCAGAAATTACTGCAGAAAGTACCGAAGAATTACCAGCAGTTCAAGTAGGAGACCCGTTCCAAGAGAAAAAATTATTAGAAGCTTGTTTAGAAGTGATTGATACCAATGCAATTGTTGGTATGCAAGATATGGGCGCAGCTGGAATTATTTGTTCTACTGCAGAAATGAGTGCCAAAGGTGGTATGGGTATGCGCATTGATTTAGACAAAGTTCCTACGCGTCAAAAAAACATGAAGGCTTGGGAATTGTTGTTGAGTGAAAGCCAAGAACGCATGCTAATTGTAGTTGAAAAAGGCAAGGAAGAAGCGGTTTTAAAAGTATTTGAAAAATGGGATTTGAGTTGTAGTAAAATTGGAGAAGTAACCGGAGATGGCTTACTTAAATTTTATATGCATGGTGTTTTAGAAGCAGAAATTCCTGCTTATGAATTAGTATTAGGAGGCGGTGCACCACAATACACAAGAGAATATACTGAACCAAAATATTTTGAAAAAATAAAAGCTTTTTCAACAGATTCAATTCAAGACATTACCGATGTAAAAGCAGTAGCAGAACAATTGATTCAAATTCCAAATATTGCTTCTAAGCGTTGGGTGTACACGCAGTACGATAGCATGGTTGGGGCTGGAAATGCTTCTACCAATGCACCAAGTGATTCCTCAATTGTATTGGCAAAAGGTACTGGAAAAGCACTAGCAATTACAGTTGATTGTAATAGTAAATATGTATTTGCAGATCCTTATGTTGGCGCGATGATTGCAGTAGCAGAAGCCGCTAGAAATATTGTTTGTAGCGGTGCAGAGCCAATAGGCGTAACCAATTGCTTGAATTTTGGTAACCCTTACGATCCAGAAGTGTATTTTCAATTTGTAAAAGCAGTAACAGGAATGGGTGATGCTTGTAAGAAATTTAATACCCCAGTAACAGGTGGTAATGTAAGTTTCTATAACCAAAATCCAGACGGTCCTGTTTATCCTACACCAACTATTGGTATGGTTGGCATCTTAGACGATTTTAATAATCGCATGACACTTAATTTTAAAAATGCTGGAGATACAATTGTATTAATTGGTCAACAACAAAACGATATTGGTTCTTCGGAATATTTACACAAATTAAACGGCGTTGAATATTCTCCAGCACCTTATTTTGATTTAGAAGAAGAGTTTAAAGTGCAACAATTTGTTGCCGCAATTATTAAAGAAAAATTAATTGAAAGTGCCCACGATATTAGTGAAGGTGGATTAGCCATTACATTATTAGAAAGCGGATTCCATAGTAATTTAGGTTTTAATATTTCAGCTACAGAATCTATTAGAAAAGATGCTTATTGGTTTGGCGAAGCGCAAAGCAGGGTAGTGGTTTCTATTAATGAAAAACAACTTGAAAAACTATCAGCACTTGCTGCACAAGCAGGCATTAGTATTACCACACTAGGAACCGTAACTGATGGTGGTATTTCTGTTAATGGAAATAATTGGGGAACTATTACTGATTGGAAAGAAAAATATGATACAGCGATAGAAAAATTATTAAACTAATATGGAAAAGGATGCCACTATAATTGTTACCGGTGCCGCTGGATTTATTGGTAGCTGTATGGTGCAGGCTTTAAACGAACAAGGGTACCAGAACCTATTATTAGTAGATGATTTTGGAATTGAAAGCAAAAGAAAAAATTGGGAATCAAAACAATTTAGTCAAATTATAGAACGCTATTATTTGTTTGATTGGTTAGCAATTCATCAACCCAAAATTGCACTTGTAATTCATTTGGGGGCAAGAACAGATACCACTGAATTTGATTATAGTATTCACGAAGAATTGAATCTGCAGTATTCAAAAAATATTTGGAATTACTGTGTTCAAAACAATGCCCCATTGATATATGCATCTTCTGCTGCAACCTATGGTGCAGGCGAATTTGGGTATAATGACAGCCACGAAATTATTGACAAACTTCAGCCACTAAATCCTTATGGGGTTAGTAAAAATGAGTTTGATAAATGGGCTCTACAACAAACAAAATCACCTAAGTATTGGGCTGGATTAAAGTTCTTTAATGTTTATGGTCCTAATGAATTCCACAAAGATCGAATGGCTAGTGTAATCTGGCATTCTGTAAAACAAATTAAAAAAGACGGCCTCGTTAAATTATTTAAAAGTCATCGTGCCGATTTTAAAGATGGTGAGCAGTTGCGAGATTTTGTTTATGTAAAAGATGTAGTTAAAGTAATTAATTGGATAGCAAATTCTTTTCATTTAGGTAATTGGCAAGCAGAAAAAAATGGCATCTATAATTTAGGAACAGGAATCGCTAGAAGTTTTTATGATTTAGCAGTAGCTAGTTTTAATGGACTTGATTTAGAACCTAATATCAGTTTTATTGATATGCCTATTGATATTCGTGACAAATACCAATATTATACGCAAGCAAATATGCAAAAACTGCACGATGCAGGTTATACAGATGCTTTTTATACACTAGAACAAGGGGTTGACGATTACGTGCGCAATTATTTGCAAACATTGAACTATTATTAAACGAAAGTTTTCTTATAGTGTCTCAGTTATTAGAAAAGTTTTTTAAAAAGAATGTTATGAGCAAAAAAGTAGCCATCATTGGCGGAGGCAATTTAGGAACAGCAATAGCAGAAGGTTTAATTAATAGTGGATTTGTTTTACCCGAACATTTAATTGTTACAAAAAGAAATATTGAAACCCTAAAAGCACTCGAAGAAAAAGGGGTATTAATTAGTAACGATAATTTAGAGGCAGTGAACTATGCCGACTGGGTTATTTTAGCAATAAAGCCCTTTCAATTAAAAGAAGTCCTCACCCAAATGCAGCCTGCTTTAAATGCAAAAAAACATGCCATTGTTAGTGTGGTAACAGGTGTTTGGATAAAAGATATTCAAGAAATAGTTGGTGCTGATTTTCCTATCTTTCGTGCAATGCCTAATACGGCTATTGCCATACAAGAAAGTATGACTTGTATTTGTTCGGCAAATACAAATGACGCGCAAGTTGATTTTGTAAATGAAGCATTTAATCAATTAGGGAAAACCGTTTTTATTGAAGAAAAATTAATGGACGCTGCAACTGTTTTAGGTGCCTGCGGTACTGCCTATGCTATGCGCTATATTCGGGCCAATATACAAGGAGGAATTGAAATAGGATTTAGTGCCAAAGTTGCATCCTTAATTGCTGCACAAACCGTAAAAGGAGCAGCAGAGTTGTTGTTACAAAGACATACACATCCAGAACAGGAAATAGACAAGGTAACCACGCCAAAAGGATGTACCATAGCGGGTTTGAACGAAATGGAACACCAAGGGTTTAGCTCATCTTTAATTAAAGGAATTATCACTAGTTATAAAAAAATATTGAGCGATATGTAATATAAGGCAGCAATACTTTAAAAATTCGTATCTAAAAATCTATCACCTAATAAAAGCCTGTGACCCATTTTCGCTATTGTTTATTTGCCATATTTGTACTTTTTGCAAATAGTTTTTTTGCCCAAACAAATTTGGCAAAATCACAAGACAGTTTAATTCTGCCTAATAAAGCAATGGTTATTGAAAAAGATATTACAGACCTAATAAGAAGCTCCAATAAAAAAGACCAGCATAAAATTATTACCGCAAGCGATACTACAGATAATCAACGGTTATTTTCTTTTATTCCAGCAGCCGGTTATTCTTTGCAAACAGGATTAGCAGGAATTTTAAGTGCCAATCTTGCATACTTCAATGATACTGCTAAAAATCAAAAAATTTCTAGTATCTCTACAAGTGTCACCTATACACAGTATAATCAAACGATTATTCCAATAGTGGTAAATATTTGGACGAAAAATAATCGATACAATTTTATTTCAGACAATCGGTACATAGATTATCCTTCTAATATTTACGGTATTGGAGGAAGGACTAACCCCAATAAAGGTCACCAGATTGCATTCTATGCGCTCAAATTTCACCAAACAATTTTAAAGTCTATTTCCAATAATTTATACGCAGGACTTGGATATTACTACGATCAGTTTTGGAATATTAAAGTATTAGATTCTGTTACAAAAAGAATGAATGCATTAATTAATCGCCAATTAGGTACTGGTGAAACAACTTCTAGTATTGCCTTCAAATTAATGTACGATAATAGGCTTAACCAAATCAATGCAAAAAATGGCTGGTATATCAATTTAGTATACAGAGATAGTTATAAGTTTTTGGGTAGCGATAACAATTCGCAATCATTGTTAGTGGATATTCGCAAGTATATTCCTTTTCCAAAACACAGTAAAAACACACTAGCGCTTTGGAGTTTTAATTGGTTAACACTGGGCGGCACGGTGCCTTATTTATTATTACCTAGCACTGGTTGGGACGACCAATACAATACCGGGAGAGGCTATATTCAAGGGCGTTTCAGGGGAAAGAACATGTCTTATCTAGAATCGGAATATCGTTTTAATATTTCAAGAAACGGATTTTTAGGTGGTGTGCTGTTTGGCAATCTGCAATACTTTTCTCCAGATATTTCTGCACAGTTTCAAGTGCTCTCGCCAGGTTATGGCGGAGGTTTGCGCATTAAATTAAACAAGCATTCTGGTGCTAATTTATGTATCGATTATGGTTTTGGAAAAGATGGTTCTCGTGGATTTTTTGTAAATCTTGGAGAAGTATTTTAGCCTAAATAATTAATGTGCTTTTAAGAATTCAATTGCTTTATTGTGTGCGTCTTCAGTGGCTTCTTTATTAAAACTAGGATTACTAGGATTTGCAAAACCATGTCCTGCATCATATTTATAAGCAGTAATTTTTTTGCCAGTACTTAGCATGTCTTGTTCAAATTTAGTAACCATTTCAGGTGAAGGGCTTTTGTCTTTATTTCCAAAAAAACCAATCACATCGCAATTCAAACCTTTTAGTTTTTCTAAATTGGTTTCTGGTCTGCCATAATACATTACACATCCTGCCGCTTGTTTACCTGCTAATAAAGCCGTTTGTAAACTCCACATGCCGCCAAAACACCAGCCAATTGTATAAATTTTTGCATTACTACCGCTATAAGCGATGGCACCTTTTACAATATTTTCTAGTCGATCTATTTTCACACCCTGCATGAGTTTCATAGCACTATCTGGGGTAGCAGCTATTTTGCCATCATATAAATCAATGGCTAAGATATTTACGTCTGCTAGTTCGCCTGATAGGTTATCGGCTTCTCTTTTAATATAGTCGTTTAATCCCCACCATTCTTGAATAACAAATACCCATTTATTGGTTTTTCGCTTGTTTTTTATTTCATAGCCTTTTGCTTCAGTACCATCTGCCGCCTTAAAACTAATAGCAACGCCTTTGGCATCAGCCAATTCAAAAGGGATAGGCGTTTGGTGCATTTGGGCAAATGCAGCGTTGTTAGAAGCTTGTTTGAACTGTTCGCGAACATCGGCATTATAGCAACTGGTATAGCATTCAGGGCTTAGGGCAACCGGAGTTGGTGTTTTATATCTATAACTTAAAAACAACGCTGTTGAGAATGCGGCTAAGGTTAAAAGCAGTATTTTTTTCATAATCCAATTTTTTGTGGGAAAGATTTGCACTTCAAATTAACACTTCTTAACAACGAAAGGTTGAATTTTGTTTGGATATATTTTTCCTCAATTTTTTGCAGTAGGTTTGTATGACCGCTGAGATTTTTTCGTCATTTATTTCCCTTGGTCAAATTACAGAACATTCATTATAGGTAAGAATTAGGCCTAATTGCTTAATTCAAGCCAATTTTTTGTTTTGTAAATAATCGATCGTGATTGGTGGATTATGCTCTTTTGATATTAGAATTTTAAAAATCTGTTGGTCCGTAAAAAGGCCACACCCATTGAATAATAAATAGAATTATGGCTAAGTACATTTTTGTAACTGGTGGAGTAACCAGTAGTTTAGGTAAAGGAATTATTGCTGCTTCGTTGGCAAAGTTATTACAGGCAAGAGGTTTGAATGTAACCATTCAAAAGTTCGATCCTTATATTAACGTAGATCCAGGAACCCTAAACCCTTATGAACATGGTGAGTGTTATGTAACCGAAGACGGTGCTGAAACCGATTTAGACTTAGGGCACTACGAACGTTTTTTAAGTAGTTATACTTCTCAGGCAAACAATGTAACCACTGGTCGGATTTATCAAACAGTTATTAATAAAGAAAGAGCGGGTGATTTTTTAGGAAAAACCGTACAGGTTGTTCCCCATATTACCGATGAAATCAAACACAGAATGATGCTGCTTGGTCAAGACGATAAGTTTGATATTGTAATTACTGAAATAGGTGGAACCGTTGGTGATATTGAAAGTTTGCCATTTATTGAAGCAGTTCGTCAATTGCAGTGGGAACTTCCAGACGAAGACGTGATGGTGGTGCATTTAACACTGATTCCTTATTTAAAAGCGGCCAAAGAATTAAAAACAAAACCTACACAGCATAGCGTTAAAATGTTGAGTGAAACTGGTGTTCATCCAGATATTTTGGTATGCAGAACCGAGCAGCCATTAAACAACGAAATCAAAAGAAAAATTGCACTTTTCTGTAATGTAAAAACTGATGCAGTCATTGAAGCAATGGATGCCGATACTATTTACGAAGTGCCTTTGTTGATGTTGCGTGAAAAACTAGACCTTATCTGTTTGAAAAAAATGAACATCACCAATTATGCTGAGCCTAATTTAGACAAATGGAAAAGCTTTTTAGATAAATTAAAGTATCCAAAAAGTAAAGTAACTGTTGGTTTGATAGGAAAGTACATTGAACTACAAGATGCCTATAAATCTATATTAGAAAGTTTTGTTCACGCAGGTGCAATGAACGAAGTGAAAGTAGAAGTAGTGAATGTTCATAGCGAGTTTATTACCAATGAAAATGTTTCAGAGAAATTGGCAGGTTTAGACGGATTACTAGTAGCGCCAGGATTTGGTTTACGTGGTATTGAAGGAAAAATAATTGCCGTGAAATATGCGCGTGAAAAAGGATTGCCATTCTTTGGAATTTGTTTGGGTATGCAAATGGCAGTGATTGAATTTGCAAGAAATATATTAGGATTAAAAGACGCACATTCTACCGAAATGGATGCTAATTCAAGCAATCAAGTAATTAGCATTATGGAAGAGCAAAAGAAAATAAAATTAATGGGTGGAACAATGCGTTTGGGTGCTTATCCTTGCGAAATACAGGAAGGAAGTTTGGCGCACCAAATTTATGGAACTACACATATCAGTGAGCGACATAGACATCGTTATGAATTTAACAACGACTATTTAAACCAATTCCAAGAAAACGGAATGATTGCTAGCGGAACCAATCCAGATACAGGTTTGGTGGAGATCGTTGAAATTCCAAGTCATCCATTTTTCATTGGGGTGCAATACCATCCTGAACTAAAAAGTTCCGTTGAAATTCCAGCGCCTTTGTTTGTAGGATTTATTGCAGCAGCAAAAAAATACAATGAACAAAGTAATATTGGAAAGAAAAAATCTGCATCAAGCATAGAAAAATAATACCATCATTTACAAAAAGAAAAACATGCGTATTGCTCGATTATTTTTTTTGAGTATTGTTGTTTTAGTTGCAACATTCAATGCAATGGCCCAGCCAATGCAAGGGATTAAATGGAATAAGCAAGGCTCTGGCTATTTTGCTGTAGAATCAGGTGAAATTGTATACAATGATTTAAATTCTATTCAGAAAAAAACAATTGTTACAAAAGCGCAATTAACACCAACAGGCACCACAAAGCAATTGTCAATACGTAATTTTTTCTTTTCAGAAGATGCAAAAAAATTATTGATTTATACCAATAGTAAAAAAGTTTGGCGTTATGATACTCGTGGAGATTATTGGGTGTTGGATATTGCAACTAGTACCCTAAAACAATTAGGAAAAGGCAAGCCTGAATCTTCTTTAATGTTTGCTAAGTTTTCGCCAAATAGTTTAAAAGTTGCTTATGTTTCTGAATACAATATTTATTCAGAAGACTTATCTACAGGAAAAATTGAACAACTCAGTTTTGGTGGTAGTAGAAAAAAAATCAATGGCACATTCGACTGGGCTTATGAAGAAGAGTTTTTTTGTAGAGATGGATTTAGGTGGAGCCCAGATAGCAAGCAAATTGCTTATTGGCAGATGGATGCAAAAATCACGCAAGACCATTTAATGATTAACAATACCGATTCTATTTATCCTTTTGCAGTACCTGTAGAATATCCAGTAGCAGGTCAAGCGCCTTCTCCATTTAAAATTGGGGTTGTAGCATTAAATAATCCTACCATTACCAAATGGATGCAAATTCCAACAGATCCTATATTACAATCGTATGTACCAAGAATGGAATGGGCTGCTAACAGCACACAATTAATTGTTCAACATTTAAATCGTAAGCAAAATGAATCGGAAATTCTTTTATGCGATGTAGTTACTACAAAAACAAATCCTATCTATCACGAATCAGACCAAGCATGGATTGATATTTTAGCATTATGGGATGAAAAATATTCCTATGGTGGTTGGGATTGGATTGAAAATGGAAATGCTTTTTTATGGGCAAGTGAAAAAGACGGATGGCGTCATTTATATCGTATTAGCAGAGACGGGAAATCGCAAACATTAATTACCAATGGCAAATACGATGTCATGCAAATAAGTGCCATTGATGAAAAAAATGGCTATCTCTATTTTGATGCATCTCCAGACAATGCCACACAAAAATATTTGTATCGAACTAAATTAGATGGCACTGGAACTGCAATGCGTGTTACACCAGCTAATCAGCCAGGAACTCATACATATACACTATCTCCAAACGCTATTTTTGCAAAACATTCTTTTACTAATTATTATACTCCAAATGTTACTGAGTGGGTAAAACTAAATACGCATCAACCTATTGATGGAGATAAAGTAAACAAAGCTATTCAAGGATCAGACAAATCTAAAATCAACCTAGAATTTTTTACCATCACCACCTCAGAAGGGGTAACCATGGATGCTTGGATGTCTAAGCCTGCTAATTTTAATCCTGCAAAAAAATACCCTGTTTTATTTTATGTTTATACAGAGCCTTGGGGCCAAAATGTAAAAGACGAATACGGCGTAGGGAATGATTATTTATTTAGAGGCGATTTAGCACAAGAAGGATATTTTTATATTTCAATCGATAATAGAGGCACGCCAGTTCCAAAAGGAAGTGCTTGGAGAAAATCCATTTATAAAAAAATTGGTCAAGTAAATATTAGAGACCAAGCATTGGCTGCAAAAGAAATTTTAAAATGGCCTTATATTGATAGTTCCCGTATTGCTGTTTGGGGATGGAGTGGTGGTGGATCGGCTACCCAAAACTTACTTTTTCAATACCCTGAAATTTATAAAACGGGTGTTGCAGTAGCAGGTGTGGCTAACCAATTAACCTACGATAATCTGTATCAAGAAAGGTATATGGGATTGCCGCAAGAAGATAAATCTGTATTCATAAAAGGATCGCCCATTACCTATGCAAAAAATTTAAAAGGCAATCTGTTGCTTATTCATGGAACAGGCGATGATAATGTACACTATTCAAATATGGAGATGTTGGTGAATGAATTGGTAAAATATGGCAAACAATTTCAAATGATGAGTTATCCAAACCGCACCCATTCTATATCTGAAGGACCTGGTACATTTAACCATTTGTCGCAATTGTATACCGATTATATCAGAAAAAATTGTCCTGGAGGGGCTAAATAAGCCAATAAGTCAATCTTTAGCGGCTATTTACGTACAAAAATGGCCTGTTTTAATAGATTGATAAATTTATAATTCCTGATTCTCAATCTAAACTGCAAATAGTACCTTTGCCGCTCAATAAAATTCAATATGAAGACAGACAAGAATTCGATTATAGGTTTCGTACTGTTAGGGATTCTGTTTTTTTTATACTTCTGGGTAACCAATAAGCAACAAAATGCTTTATTAGAAGTAAAGAAAAAACAAGAAGATTCACTTGCAAGAATAGCTGCTAGTAGAATGAAAGTGGTAGATACCGTAACCGCAAAAATCGATTCTATTAGAAGAGATTCTGCTTATCGTGTTTCTGCAGCCGGAAATTTCACTACTGCGGCTCAAGGTACAGAGCAATTGATTGTTGTTGAGAATGAGGTAATGAAAGTGAACTTTTCTAATAAAGGAGGAAAAGTACATAGTGTGGTACTTAAAAAATACTTGTCGCACGATGGCCAGCCGGTTGTTTTATCTGGTTCAAAAGATCAATTAGGTTATGCGGTTAATACGGGTAATAATCAATCAACTCAAACAGGTGAATTATATTTTACAGCCAATCCAATTGTAAAAAATGCAGATGGCTCACAAGTAGTTCGATATAATTTACAAGCAAGCAATGGCCAAAGTATTTTACATGAATACACTATTCAGCCAACTGCTTATATGATTGATTGGAACCTAGCTTTAACAGGTGCCGATAAATTACTTAGCCAAGGCCAATTAAATATGGTTTGGCATTCAGTTACAGAGCAGCATGAAAAGACTGCGGTGTATGAGCGTCAGATGTCGAATATTTGTTTCTCAGAAGGAAATGAGTTTGATTATATCTCTGCCAAAACAGAACGCAAATTCGAAAAGCCCGTTCAGTGGCTAAGTGTTGTTCAACAATTTTTTAATACCACACTAATTGCAAAAAATAGCTTTACGGCAGGTGCTGTCAACTGGTCGCGTAAAACTGATTCATCTACGCAACTAGCAACTATAGATGCTAATTTACAAATGAAACTACCTGTTCAAAATGTCGTTGCTGTTCCGCTACAATTATATTATGGTCCTAGTGATTTTAATATTCTAAAAAAGCAGGCGCCAGAAATGGACAAGATTGTGAATTTGGGTAGAGATATGTATTCATTTGTCCGTCCAATTAACAAATACATTGTAATGAACGTATTTGATTTCTTTGCAGGATTTGTAAAGAATTTTGGTTGGGTAGTATTATTGCTAACCTTGTTCATACGTTTGGTAACTGCTCCTTTAACTTATAGTAGTTATTTAAGCGGTGCAAAAATGAAAGTGTTGCGTCCGGAGTTAGACACCTTAAAAAAGAAGTTTGGCGAAGACCAACAAGGTTTTGCCATGGAGCAAATGAAATTATTTAGAGAAGCAGGTGTGAATCCTCTTGGCGGATGTATTCCAGCCTTGTTACAGATTCCTATCTTCTTTGCCTTGTATAGTTTCTTTAATTCTAATATAGCACTACGTGGTCAAGCATTTTTGTGGAGTACAGATTTATCGTCTTATGATGTAATTGCAAAATTGCCTTTCAATGTTCCGATGGGATTTGGAGACCATATTAGTTTGTTTACTATTACCGCAGTACTTACTAGCTTTTTAATATCAATCTACAACATGAGCATGACGCCAACGCAAGACAATCCTGCGTTAAAGTATATGCCTTATATTTTCCCTTTCATGTTGTTGTTTATTTTTAACCGACTACCATCGGCACTTACTTGGTACTACACTGTTTCAAACGTAGTTACTTTAGGTCTTCAATTTGTTATTCAGAATTATATCATTAACCACGATAAAATTTTAGCAAATATTGAGGTAAAGCGTAAAGCACCTAAAAAGCAAAGTAAATGGCAGGAGAAATATTCTCAAATGATGGAAAGCCAGAAAAAAGTGCAAGACTTAAAAGACCGCAATCAAAAAAAATTAAATAAATAATTAGAGAGGATGTATCAACAAAAGATACATCCTCTTTTGTTTTCAAATCTATGTTGCTTTTTTTATAAGACTAAGCAACAAAGTTTTTTAATTTTAAGACTGCTGCTTTTTTTGTAACATTGAGTAATGATAAAATACAGTATATGAAGTCTGTGTTATTGATTGTAGGAATTTGCCTAAGTAATACATTGTTTGTTGTTGCACAACAACGGGTAGTGGCCGAGTGTACTGTTCAATATAAAATTACACTCGAAGATCTAAAGACAGATAAAGACGTTCAAAATGCTGTTCAATTAAGTAACAAAACTGTTTACATAAAAGGGAATGATTGCAGGATAGATTTAATGAGTCCATCACTAAACCAATCTATTATTTACGAAAAGTTAAACGGATCTGCTGTGGTATTACGTGAATTTGGCAACAATAAATTCATGACAAAACTTTCTCCAGAAAAATGGACGACAGCAAACAAACAATACGATGAAATGACCATCAGCCTCATGGATGAAACTAAAATCATTTTAGGCTACGAATGCAAAAAAGCGCAACTCAAATTAAGTGATGGTACCGTATATACAATCTACTATGCTACAAGTATAACGCCATCAGTAAAAGAGTTTGAATTTCCATTTAGGGATATTCCTGGCTTTGTGCTAGAATATCAAATTAAGGAATTAGGAGAAACGATTGTAAATTATAAAGCAAGCAAAATTTTTTTGAGTCCTGTACAAGCTTCAAAATTTGATATCCCTACAAGTGGGTATCGAATATTAAACTAGTAGAAAGAAAATAGGTGTTTGAAGATTAACTAGTAATGAATAAATACTAGTGATGCATTGGAACAGGTGCTTTGAATTTAGTTGGAACTTTCACCTTGAATTTATAAGGATACACATAAGTGGTGTTTCCATTATCAAAACGTAACATAGAACTAATTTCAGAAGGATTTTGTTGGTCTTTAGATCCAATTAACTGGGTGCCTCTGAACTGCATGCTAGCTTTCATAGAAGAGTAAGTCAAACTTTTGTGAGACAAGTTGCTTAAGTTCTTCAATGAATATTTACTGTTTTTGGCCTTTTCATCTATTAAACCAGTGAATGAGAATGCCGCATAAGCTACCTGTATTGCCATAATAAATAGGGCAGAAATGGTAACTTTTTGTATGGATTGCTTATAACTCATTTGTTCAAAGGTAAACTATTTCTTAAATATATCACAATTCTCTTAATATTAATAAGACGCACGAAATACAAAAAAGTTGCCTCAAATTTAAAATAAAATAAAAAAAAGTTTTATATTCAATAAACTGACCGTCCGATGAGAGAAAATCCATACCGCGAAGACCGAGAGGAGCTCAAAGAACTCTTGTTACAATACCAAAACCTAAAATCAGGACGTGCCCATTCTTTTTTAGAAGAAGATGCTTTTGAGCAGATTATAGGCTATTACGACGAAAAAGACAATATCAACGAAGCCCTCGAAGCGGCAGAAATAGCCCTAGAGCAATTCCCTTATTCTGCTCATTTAATGATTAAAAAAGCAGATTTACTATTAGCCAATAGAAAATACCAAGACGCCTTAAACATCTTGGAAACAGCTGAATTGTATGATAGCAATGATGTTAACCTCTATATTTTAAAAACCGATGCTTATTTAGCATTAGACCAACAATCCAAAGCCGTAACCTTATTAGAAGACGCCTTGCAGTTATTTCAGGGAGAAGAACGACTTGATTTGCTATTTGAATTAGCAGATGTTTATGACGACTATGAAGAGTTCGACAAAGTTTTCGACTGTTTAAAATTAATTTTAGAAGAAGAACCTAATAACGAAGAGGCCCTTTATAAAATTTGTTTTTGGACAGATTTTACTGGAAGAAACGAAGAAAGTATTCACCTCCACCAACAAATTATTGAAGACTTCCCTTACAGTGAATTGGCCTGGTTTAATATGGCTGCAGCCTACCAAGGATTAAAGTTGTACGAAAAGTCTATTGATGCATACAAATACGCCGTAGCAATTGATGAAAAATTCGATTATGCTTACCGTAATATGGGAGATGCTTATTTGCGATTACGTAAATACAAAGAAGCCATTGAAGTGCTAGAAAGGGTATTAGAATTGTCGCGTCCAGAAGATGTAATTTATGAAGCCATTGGTCATTGCTACCATCGAATGGGCAATTTTGCACAAGCCCGATTTAATTATAAAAAAGCAGTGCATTTAAATCCAGACGATAGTAAACTACACTATAAAATTGCCGTCACTTATATGCTTGAAGAGCAATGGCAGCCTGCAATTAAACAATTAGACAATGCTATGCGCATACACCGCTCTATAACGGAGTATAATTTAGCCATGGGTGAATGTAGGATGCATTTAAAACAGTTTAAAGAAGCGATTCAATACTTTAATTTAGTAGTTCGTCAAAAAACAAAAAATGTAGCAGGATGGGAAGCCTTGATTAAATGTTTACTCAGTGCAACTTATTATGATGATGCATTATTACAGTCAATAAATGCTATGAAAGCAACTGATGGCAAACCGGTTTTTTTATTTTACCAAAGCACTGCGCTATTCTTAAATGGCAAATCAAAAGAAGCCCTTTTAAAATTAGAGATGGCTATGGAAAAATCACCAAAGCAATTAAAAAAATTCATTGATCTAAATCCTTCTATATTACAAAACAGCCAAGTAGTTGATATTTTGGCAAGGTACAAGAAAGGAAAAAAAATATGATAAGTTTGTGAGCATCAGAATTGTACATGCTAAATAAAGTCAACTGATTATTGTATTTTTGCGCTTGTAAAACTTTCCAAATGAATTTTAATTTAACCCAAATACCAGAACGCACTGCAAAACCGAGGTCTAATGGCATAACGATGATTATGGACAAAGGATTGAGTATTCCAGAAGTGCATAATTTCATGAGTGTTGCAGGCCCGCACATAGATGTTATTAAATTAGGATTTGGTACTGCTTATGTAACCCCAAATCTAAGAGAGAAAATTCAGGCGTATCAGTCATATGGTATACCCATTTATTTTGGAGGTACTTTATTTGAAGCATTTTTAATTCGCAATCAATTCGACGATTATTTAAACATATGTAAAGACTACGGAATAAATTATGTTGAAGTAAGCGATGGTTCCATAAGCATTCCACATCCTGAAAAATGTGGCTATATAGAAAAACTAACCAAACATTTTACTGTTTTAAGTGAGGTAGGAAGTAAAGATGCCGCACATATTATCCCTCCCTATAAATGGATTGAATTGATGCGTGCAGAATTAGAAGCAGGTTCAACTTATGTAATAGCAGAAGCCCGCGAAGCAGGTAATGTAGGGATATACAGAGGAACAGGTGAAGTGCGTGAAGGTTTGGTGCAAGAAATTTTAACACAAATTCCAGCAGAAAAAATACTTTGGGAAGCACCACAAAAAGCACAACAATTATACTTTCTTGAGCTAATAGGCTGTAATGTGAACTTAGGAAATATTGCACCCAATGAAGTCATTGCATTAGAAGCAATGCGTATTGGTTTAAGGGGCGATACATTTGAGTTGTACCTAGATAAATAAATCAATATGCGTTATTTTGGTTTATTAGGCTATCCGCTTTCGCATTCTTTTTCTCAGAAATATTTCACTGATAAATTTCTTGCAGCAGGAATTACTAACTGTGTTTATGAGAATTTTTCAGTTCCAGCAATTGCTGCATTCAAAACAATTTTAGCCAATCAACCAGCGCTAGAAGGATTCAATATTACTATCCCTTATAAAAGAGAGGTGCTATCGTTTTTAAACAGTGCAACCGATTCTGTCAATAAAATGGGTGCCTGCAATTGTGTGAAAATTACCAATGGAAAATTGGTAGGATATAATACAGATATTGTAGGGTTTAAACAATCACTCTTACCCTTTTTAAAATCCTATCACCAAAAGGCCTTAATACTTGGTACAGGGGGTGCTTCATCGGCAGTAGAATATGTTTTTAATGAATTATCTATTCCGTATCAATTTGTTTCTCGCGTTGCAACAGCAACTGCCATAAGTTATGAATCTTTAGGTGCTGAAATGCTACAATCACATAAATTAATTATCAATGCTACACCACTTGGTATGTATCCAAATGTGCAAGATTGTCCAGCAATTCCTTATGATTTATTAACGCCCGAGCACCATCTTTTCGATTTAATATATAACCCTGCCGAAACAAAGTTTTTAGCCGAAGGAAAACGTATGGGAGCAAGCATTCAAAATGGTTTGGAAATGCTTGTATTGCAAGCAGAAGAAAGTTGGCGTATTTGGAATGAGGCCAATTAGAGCTGTTAGTTTTTTATTAAATGGCGCTCAAAAAATCAATCAATTTTTTCATGGCTTTTTTTCTATGACTGAAATTATTTTTTTCGGCCATTGTCATTTCTGCAAATGTTTTAGTAGCGCCATTGGGTATAAAAATTGGATCATATCCAAATCCATCAAACCCTTTCTGCAATTGAACAATAACGCCTTCGCAAATTCCTTCAAATAGGTATTCTTTGTTCTGCCAAATTAAAGAGATAACCGTTCTAAACTGGGCATTTCTATTTTCAATTCCAACTAAGTTTTCTAATAACAAATTAATATTGTCTTGAAAATTTCTGCCATCTCCAGCATATCGTGCACTTTTTACACCGGGTGCGCCACCAAGTGAAAACACTTCTAATCCAGTATCTTCACTAAAACAATTTTTTTGTGTTAGTTGATGAATAGTGGTAGACTTTTCTGTGGCATTTGCTTCTAGGGTGTCATGTGGTTCAGGTATATCAATATCAATACCCGCTTCTTTGAGTGTGGTAATTTCAAATCGATCAGTTAAAACCAATCGAATTTCAGTTACTTTATTTTGGTTATTGGTTGCAAAAACTAGTGCAATTTTTTCGGCTTCCATTAGTTTAAATAGTAGTTAGTATAAATTCTGTTTGTCTCGAGAAATTACAATTGGAACATTTTTTTCAAGCTCATCCAAAGTTTCCCCTTTTCTGTTTTAGCCGCTATTGAATCGCCATCCATAACCCTTAATGTAGGGGCTAAAAGTATTTTACAATTATTATACACAACAACATCATAGGGTTGTATGGCTAAAGGGATAAATAGTTCAGTAGGGCTAACATCAAAAAGAATTAAGCATTTCGGCTGATTCTTTTGTACAATTTCTGTAAACAATATTGGGGTGTTCGCTTGATTAACAAGGGCAATATCTCCAAGATTAAGTTTACAAGCTGTTAAAATATTCGATAAAAATTGTAAATGCTGATCGTTTATATAGGCTGCGTCTAATTCTTTAACAATAATAGTGATTTGCTTGCCATTATTACCTAGGTACCATTGTTTGTTTAAATCAGCCGTAACCTTTTGTTGTGCTGCTTTTGGCGCTTTAGGAGTAACAGGTTTTTCTGTAACTTTTTCTGTACTAACAACATCGGTTCCAATAACCAAATTATTGCCATATAAATTAGCAATTACAAAGTCTGGAAGTATAATTTTTTGGGTTGACATAGTAGAAATCAAATATTAACGCTTGTTAGTTTTTGTTTTTTTCGTTTCTTTGCAACAAATATAAAACTATGGCAGCAGGACTGGATATAAAGATTACAAAAATACCCGTTAGTAAGTTATCTGAAATGAGTCTTGAAAACATTCCTTTTGGTAAATATTTCACAGATCATATGCTTGAAGCAGATTATATAAATGGCGAGTGGACGAATATTACTATCAAACCCTACCAATTATTACATCTAGACCCAGCATTATCTGCAATACATTATGGTCAATCTATTTTTGAAGGCATAAAAGCCTATCGAAATGATCAAGGAGATGCTTTTATATTTAGACCTAAAGAAAACTTCAAACGGTTTAATTTATCAGCAGAGAGAATGTGTATGCCCACTATACCGCAAGACTTGTTCATGGAAGGCATGCGTACCCTTATTCAGGTTGACAAAAATTGGATTCCTTCGCAAAAAGAACATTCCTTATATATTAGACCTTTCATGTTTGCAACAGATGTAATGTTAGGTGTTCGTCCATCGGAGACTTATAAATTCATGATTTTGTTGAGCCCAACTGGTCCGTATTTTGCGACACCGATGAAAATTCTTGTTGAAGAAACCTATACCCGCGCAGCACCAGGTGGGGTTGGTTTTTCAAAAAATGCAGGAAATTATGGTGGTAGTTTAATGGCAGCACGTCAAGCCAATAAACAAGGCTACGACCAAGTTTTGTGGACCGATGCTTTCGAACACAAATGGTTGCAAGAAGTAGGAATGATGAATGTAGTTTTTATCATTAATGGAATTGCTATTACACCATCATTAGAAGAAGGAACTATTTTATGTGGTGTTACCAGAGATAGTGTACTAACATTATTACAAGAAATGGGTATACCAGTTGAAGACCGTCCTATTAATGTCGATGAATTAATTGCAGCATACCAAGCAGGTCAAGTACAGGAAGTTTTTGGCGTAGGTACTGCAGCAACCATTGCTCCAATAAAAGAAATGAAATACAAAGAGCATATTCTTCAGTTCAATATTGATACTTGGAAAATTGCACCTTCACTTAAAAAACAATTGGATGATATCAGATACAGTAAAGTAGCTGATACACATGGTTGGATGATTAAAGTATAATTTTATTACATCTTAGCTTTTTGTTTATTGGCATTTATTTTTTTAATTCTGTATCCTGATTTTTTATTTTTTTAATTCCATATCCAATTCCTGCCGCTATTAGTAAAGAAATGCCGCCGTCTAGCGGAACATCTTGTGTATCTGGTGAAAACCCAGGTACCGCAACTTGTAAGATTTTCATTTCAGATATCAAATGAACTATCATTAGCATTTTTAAAAATCGAATCATTATATATTTGATTTAAAGTTTAATGATCTTATGAACTGATTTTCCAATGGTATTAAAAAGGCTAACATAATAAATACCAGCAGGCAGCTTTTTTAAAGAAAAACTAACCTGTAAATCGTTCGTATTAATTGTACGGCCTGTAAAAACCAATTGACCATTTGATTTGTGTATTTGAATAAAACTAGGAGCGAGGCTTTTGGCAAACCATTTTATAGTAAGCCAATCATAAAAGGGATTGGGATATAATTGCACCTCGTTGCTTCGATTGTTTTCTGCAATTAAATTATTTGATAAAGGCTTTAATATTATTTCAAATCTATTTATACCCTTGGTTTGCGTTTCTTTTGAAATAATAAAATCATAATTAAATCCTACGCCAATTGGCACTATTTTATTAGTGTACTTATCGTGAAAAGACAATTCAGTACCTGCTATTTTGGGTGTTTGTATCGCTCTTAAATGAAAGTTTCCTTCAAGAGCTGTTTCTATGCCTAGTGGAATGATTGAATCTTTATAATTAGGTCTAGTATCGATAGATAATTTTTCGCCGTTATTACTAATACTATAAAAATCAAGTTCAGGATTATTGATTTTTATAGCATCATATTTATCTACGCCATTATTTGAAGAAGGGTCTAAAACTAACAAGTGTTTGTCCCAAAAAATACCATCAGATTCAATACTTAGTTCTAATTGATTTGAGTTTGTTTGCGTTCCACCAAATACAGTTGTAGTAGCATTGGTATTTGCTTTTGCGTTTTCAGTAAATTGAATAAAATTCTCTGAACTAGTATCTGTTGTTTGAACAAAAAACGCAGCAAAAGCAGGAAGGCAAACACTATTAGAAAAAGGATAACTGCTGTATCCACCTTTTGTACCTTGTTGTGGGTTCCAAATAAAATAATTAGTAGCTACATTGTTACCAATAATTAGTTGGTGCATATCAATGTTGGAAGCATAAGGATTTCCTATTAAATTAAATCCCACATTAGTAATGCTTTTAGATAAATATACTTTCTGGTTGCCTGTATTTAATTCGCCAGATAAGTTGATAGTAATAGGAGATGGGGTGTAGCTAACCGCGGTTAATCCTTCCCCAATTTTTCCTCTTATTAATACTCTAATACCTTGCATTGGATTCCATGCATTATTACCAATTCCATTCGTGTTTGTAAATGGAATCCAACCTTGGTCATTGCTAGTTCCATCACCCAATAAAGGGTTGTACCAAAAGCTCGATGGATTATTTGTAGCAGTGTTTGTGAATCCATTCACTAATCCACTTTGGCCAGTAATATCAATACTATTAGTCAAATCAATTAATCCAATAGACTTAGTAAAAGGGTGTGCTAAAAAACGAAAACTTCTTTTGCCACCAGGGATATATTGTTGCACTACAACTTTACCAATAATAGCTGCGCCATTGCCTAACTTGTCTAGCCTTGCAGTGCCATTATTGTCGGCCGATAAAACTAAATTTCCATTACTAATTAATAAGCTACTATCTCCAAGTAAAACATTACCAGGGTCTATTCCTGCTTTTATTTGTAATGCATTAGCAAGCGTTAAAACTGCTTTTTTAAATAGGCTAAGGTTCTTTAAAATAGCAGTCGATGAATCGAATTTAACAGTGCCAGCATCTCCTGTAATGTTTAGTAATGAGGTATTTGAACCTGCTAGTTTCCCTAACCCCCCAGTTGCAAAATTTGCTACAGATAATGTGTTTCCATTAATGCCTAAAACAATTCCAGAATCAATAGATAGTTTTGATAAAATAAAATTGGCTGTTAAATTTTGAAGTCCGTTACGATTCGATAAAACATAAGTATAGCCTGGTTCTTCAAAAGAATTTGGTGAATTTCCAGTTCCGTCTTTTTCATTTCCCCAGGTATTTAAATCTGTTATAGTTCCTGTTGATTTGCTGTAATAGGGTAACGATACAGAAAAATTCCAGTTCGGTAAATTAGTAAAACGGGTATTACTTCTTGTCCAATTAATGGTGTTGCCAATGGCGGTTAAAATATCATTTTTTATTGCATTTAAATTGGTAATATTAAAATACTGGTCATCC
>Ga0194060_10000361_pt1 | contig 33105 bp, 30 predicted proteins | sample SepL225m_MetaG_FD_163427 | JGI IMG/M metagenome (GOLD analysis project Ga0194060, IMG submission 163427) | Anoxic zone freshwater microbial communities from boreal shield lake in IISD Experimental Lakes Area, Ontario, Canada - Sep2016-L222-5m | ecosystem: Environmental > Aquatic > Freshwater >...
CAAAGACCCGGAAAGGATGCGGTAACAGCTGAAGAGTCTAAGCCGGTTGTCGATAATTGGGATATATCTGAATTTAAAGTGCTACAGGAAGAAGGTAAGACAAGGTTCCATGACATGAATCTGCCCAAAGAACTTATGCACGCTATTTTTGACCTCGGATTTAAGTTCTGTACCCCGATTCAGTCAGAGATTTTAATCAGTACTCTTGCGGGAAGGGATGCGACCGGGAAAGCGCAGACCGGTACAGGCAAGACGGCCGCTTTTTTAATTTCTACGTTTACAAAACTTTTAAGGGATAAGACTGAAGGTAAAAGACGCTTCGGCGCTCCAAGAGCACTTGTTATTGCTCCTACGCGTGAACTTGTAATGCAGATTGCGGAGGAAGCCAGTCAGTTTTCAAAATATACCAGGCTTAATGTTATGGCAGTTTACGGCGGGATGGATTACCAGAAACAGAAACGTCAGTTAAACGGACAGGTAATCGATTTACTTGTTGCCACGCCGGGTCGTCTTCTCGATTTCCATGGCAGGCATGATCTTCATTTAAGTCAGGTTGAAATTCTTGTCATCGATGAAGCAGACCGTATGCTTGATATGGGCTTTATTCCCGATGTAAAAAAAATTGTCCGCAGTACTCCGCCCAAAGAAAAGCGACAGACTCTTTTCTTCTCCGCTACACTTAATCAGGATGTCAGCAGGCTTTCGGCAAGCTGGACAAAAGATGCTATTCTTGTTGAAATTGAGCCGGAACAGGTTGAAGTTAATTCGGTTGAACAGATTGTTTATATAGTAACAAGTGATAATAAACTTCCGCTACTGTTAAATATTATTACAAAGCAGAATATTGAAAGGGTAATAATATTTGCGAACCGTCGCGATGAGACAAGAGACCTTTATGATCTGCTTAAAGCTAACGGTATCAGCTGCGCGATTTTATCCGGTGAGGTTGACCAGCGTCAGCGGATTCGTACGCTTGATGAATTTAAGTCGGGAGCTGTAAGAGTTCTTGTTGCTACCGATGTGGCAGGTCGCGGGATTCACGTTGAAGGTGTAAGTCATGTTATTAATTATACCTTGCCACAGGATGCCGAGGATTATGTTCACCGCATCGGGCGCACAGGCCGCGCGGGTGCTTTGGGAACGTCTATCAGTTTTGCAAGCGAGGATGATTCTTTTTATATCCCTGCAATTGAGAAGTTCATCGGGCATGAACTTAAATGCACGACTCCTGATGAAGAGATGCTTGTAAAACCGAAAGGATTTAAGCTGAGAGCATAATCGTCAGCGACGGGCGGGAGAGCAATTCCGTCATGTTAACGCGTGTTGTGTATTGATTTTTGTTTCGTTTTGTTTGTTTCGTTTAATTGTTTGTCCGATGGGCGCTGCCACATCGCTGATGTATAGCGCCCTGCGATACCCCCTTTCTATCTACAACCCATACTGTTTTAATCTTAATCTTACTCATTCTTCTTCTCTAAGCGAGTAAGATTATGATTAAGATTAAGATTATGAATTTAATAGAGACTGCTGTCTTTTCCACCCTGCTGTTAATACATTTATTACTTTATGAAATTATTTATGAAGTAATTCGCTAAACATATTCACGATTGTTTCGATTATTTTATTAATGATTGTGATTGTTTGTGAATTTACGAGTCTGAAAATATAGTCGCCTGGCTCTTATTCCAATAACCCTTATCAATTAAATCATGGAGGATTTATGCAGTTCTGTAATTCAACTTAATTTAATGTTTCTAAATAGTACACGGACAAAATTTGTCCATCGGTTCGGATACTCCGGACTAGTTAATAGCTAAATTTATAATAATAATTTTATGGAGATAACAATGCGAAGTTATACGCAATCATTCGCGAGGGCAGGACTGAAATTTTCACTCCTCTCTTTTTTATTTGTTCTTATGTTAGTCAGTCTTAGCAATGCGCAGACTGCACATCATATTATTAATGGTACTACAACAATATGGTCATCCGACCAGTCTTTTACTTCCAGCGTAATTGTTGACAGCGGAGCAGTCTTACGGATAAACGCCGGTGTTAATGTTAAATTTTATTATGCTGATAATAATGGCGATAACATAGGTGACTATGGTATACAAGTCGCTTCCGGAGGCAGACTTGCAATTTATGGCACGCCCGCGAGTCCTGTTATTTTTGGACCGGCCGAAGCCACTCCTCAGGCTGTTAATTGGCAGGGAATTGTACTTGACGCTAACTCATCGACCAGCGCCATTCAAGACACGTTAAAGTTCTTTACCGTTTCTTATGCAAAGGCGGGACTTACAATTAACCGTCCTGTTCAGTTGCACGCCCCGACGATTAGTAATGCGGCAGCCGGAATGGTGGTAAACGCGTTTACATCTGCGGCTAGACTTATTCTGCCCGTCGCTACGTTTACAAATGTAGCAGGTTCCGCAATGGTAATTAACCAGCCGAACACAGATATACTTTATCCTACAATTACTACTGTAACTGCAGGTAATGGTATTGAAGTTAATGCAGGCAATGTTACTATTAACTGGGCGGCTATAAGCTCCGTATCAGGTACCGGTATCCTTGTAAGTGCAAGCGGACTGAATTTATCTGTCAACCATACCAGCGTTAGAAACTCCGGCAAATCCGGTCTGTTTAACGTTGACGGTTCAGTAACAATTGACAGTTCTACGTTTAACTCAAATACATTTAACGGAGTTGTAAACTCAAGTGGCGTTCTTAGTATCAGCAATTCTAAGGTTGATTCAAATGCTGTTGATGGTATTGTTGCTGCCGGACTTTCAACAACCACAGCACAAAAGGTTGACCTTAGCAGTAATACAAAATATGGATTAAATATATCTGATTTGAAGATACTAACCGATGTTGCTGTAATAGCGGGTTCTGCCGAAGTTGCTCCGACAGTTTCTGTTACTTATTCGAATATTTATAACAATAATTCAACCCTGCCTGATGTAAATAACGGCAGTGCTTCAACTATAGCGAGTCTTGTCAATAATTACTGGCTTGTTATTGCTAATATCGCCAGTCAGATTAGTGGAACAGCTAATTCTGTCAACTTTACGAGCTGGGTCATTTCCGGTTCTCCTTATACGGTTATTGGAGCTGATTTTGCGGCTGCTCTTTCAATTACAGTCGATAACAAAGTTTTAACAGGAGGATTAAATTATATAGAGACTGTAAGTGGCAGCGAGACTACTACCGCACCGTTTACATTAACCTGGACGACCAAAGGCAATTTCCCTTTAGTTAAAATAGTAAAAAAGGAATATGTGGAAGATCCTTCTGCCCTAACTCCCCTAACTACCCCAACTAATACGGTTACTGACTATTTCGCCAATACCGGAAGTTACACAGTAACTCCTACAAAGACAACTCCTTTAAGTTTTACACTTGTTGTTTCCAGGTCTGCGCTTGACGGCAATTCCGCAGCACCGGTAGCGCCGATAGATACTGTTATTAAGCAAACCGGTTTAACTTTAATATTCCCTTCTCCAACTCATGGAAAAGATGCTGACAGCGTTGCCATTGCATTAGCAGGCGGGCAGGATACTGTAATCACCTGGATTGCTCCTGCAAGTATAGCAAACGTAAAGCTGGCATATAAAATTACCGATGTTGCTACCACATGGACAACTATAGTTTCGTCAACTCCGAATACCGGTTCTTATACCTGGAGAGTTCCTAATTTTGATGTGAAAGGACTCGCCGCAACTGGCTGTAAGTTAATGATTACTGAGGTTGGCGGAACTGCATTCGACTCTACTGATAATCTAAGGGGATTCGCAATATACCCGACTCCGGATGCAACTTGGAATTTCACTAATACTGGTCACTCTGAAATAGTGAATTTTACAGCAATTGCAGAAGATACTACTGGTACTGTAGCTGCTGAGCTGCAAAGCAGAATATTTTTTAAATTAAGTGAGCTAATATATGTAGGTGCGTTTTACACAGATGGCGCTACTGTCAAATGTGCCGGTTATGTAAAGTCTTTAATTGGTGATAACGTCCCTGGCTCTGCTAATCAATATACATTAGCAAAGCCTCTGACAATTTATGGCGATGATCCTACCACTCTGGCAAAGGAAGGTTTTACTGCAGGCGAAGCAATCACATTCAGGGTATGGCGTACTGCACATCCGGACAGCGCAGGCACCCCATGGGGCTCGGATGATAATAGCAGTCCACTTAACTACCGTAAGGTTACGGTTAATGTAGCTACTTTTTATGGCACAGGTAATATGATTGCGGAAGATACGCTTCACTATACTGTTGCCACAACCGATACTGGCGGTCAGAGAATTACACTATCTGCCGGCTGGCAGTTAATCTCAAGTTACATTATTCCTACGGTGGATTCTTTAGTCTGGGGTCCGGCAACTGATAATAATAGCATTAATAACCATATTCTTGGTACGTTAACCACAGGCGAATTACAAGGTTTTACTGTTAACGCGGATTCGGCGCTATTCAAAATGCTTAAGGACGCGGATGGAAAGGTTTATTGGGCTGATACATCTACGTCTGGTACCCCTCTCGTTACTGACTTTTATACATGGGATCCAAACAAAGGGTATTTACTCAACATGAGTGGTACCCCCACAGGTGTCTTAAGGTTAGATGGCAAGGCCGTTGTACCGGAGACCAACACGATTTCGCTTGTTGCAGGATGGAATATAATACCTTATCATCGTTATTCAAATATGGCTCCTGAAATAGCATTAAACACTATTAAGGCTGGTTTGACAGTCGTTAAGGATCTCTCCGGCAATGTTTACTGGCCGGCTTACGGAATCAACACACTGGGCAACTTAACACCGGGTAAAGCATATCAGGTAAAAGTAAGCAGTGCTCAGACACTTGTTTATCCGGCGAATACCGTAACAATTCCTGGTGTTGCTAAATCAGCAGAGGCTCCACAGGCTTCTTCGAATTCGCACTTTAAGATGGAATTCAACAGCGACAACAGTTCTGTAGTTGCGTTTACTGAAAATTCTTTGAAAGGCAAAGCAGTTCAGGGTGATGAAATAGGCGTATTTAATTCTGAAGGTAAACTCTGCGGAAGCACAGTCTATAATGGTGGCAACGTTGCGGTTGTTATCTTTGGACTCGAATCAGGCAAACAGGAAGGCAAAGGAATGAAAGCTTCCGAATCTTACAGCTTCCGCGTATGGAATAAAAATGCCGGAGCGGAATCTATACTTAATGGTGTTGATTATTCAGAAGGCGCAGGCAGTTACAGTGTTAACGGCGTATCAGTCGTAGGCAGCGTAACTAAAGCAGAAAGTTCAGTACCTCAGGAATTCTCTTTATCACAGAATTATCCTAATCCGTTCAACCCGACAACAACTATCAGCTTTGGCATTCCACAGGACAGCAAGGTAAAGATTGTTGTTTACAATATGCTTGGTCAGGCAGTTAAGGAACTTGCAAACGAATTCTTTAGCGCTGGTTATCATAATGTTAAGTTAGACGCTTCAAAGCTGGCTTCAGGAGTTTATATCTACAAGATCAATGCAGATAAATTCTCAGCTTCCAGAAAGATGAACTTACTTAAATAAGATTATTGGGATTATGTTCTGAATAATCGTTCTTTCAACGCGGGGACAGGCTCTAGGCTGTCCCCGCTTTTAATATCAAACAGAAAAATAGTTTCTTCAATTTATATAGTCATGGGAATAATAATTATGAAAAAGTTAATGTTAAGTCTGCTATTGCTGAACCTTATGATTTTTTCAGGATGCTCTAAAGAGGGATCGAATCCTGCAAAGAGTGTTTCCTCCCAGCAGGGAATAACAGGGAAAATAACTTCAGCTTCTTCAGGACTTCCGGTTTCAGGGGCAGTAATAACAACGGTTCCGGCAAGTGTTATCGTTAAGACGGACAACGCAGGCAGTTATGAGCTTGCAAATATCAATTCAGGTGCGTATAAAATTAATGTTTATGAACCCGGTTATAAGGAATTTCAGCAATCGGGCGTTAATTTATCCGAGGGACAAAATCTTTCTTTAAATATAAAATTAAATGATATTATCTGGAAATCTGACAGAACCGATAATAATGCAGTCGTGGCTGTGCAAAATTCTGCGGTTAGCGATGGTTCTGTTTCAAACGGCGATATGATAGGTGTGTTTTATGATTCTCTCGGAACTACAGCATGTGCCGGGTACAAGGTTTGGAATGCAGCCACTATTAGTGTTATTCTCTGGGGAGATGATTCACAGACAAAGGGGATGAAGGAAGGATTTCAGTCAGGGGATACTATTAAATGGAAGATTAAGCGTGCGAGTGACGGGAAGGTTTTTGATGCAGTTGTTTCATACCAGCAGTCCGCGAACGGGATTTATTCATATAATGGCATGTTTATTCTTAAAACACTTACGGTAAAATAAACCGGGAATATGTTGTTCCCCGATTTCATCGGGGCATATAGATCTTTATTTTATTATTGTAAAAAAACAGCGATAAATTTATTTTGGACCTGCTGTCCAAAATAAATTTTCGTGTAATATTTCTTATCTGAACTTTCCTCAGACTTAATATCGTTCTCCTAACTGCCATATCCCCGTCAGAATGAAGTCCGTAAAACTGTACTTCCCGCCTTTTACCTGTTTTTTTTTATCCTTTAGCAGGCAGAATAACAGCCTGTCAGTTTCTATTATAATCTCTTTTTATTAAATTAGCAGTCGGTTTTAACAGATACAGGCATAAATCAGTATCTGCCCGAAAACTTCGGATGAAAATAACAGCCGGTTAGTGATTTCCATAATCTTAACCAGTCATTATATGAAGTAATGCGTGGATATTACAACAAAAATCAGGATGAAAATATGAATATATTAGTAACCGGCGGGGCAGGCTATATTGGTTCTCATACCGTAAGACTGCTACTCGGCAGAGGGCACAATGTTATAGTCTTTGACAACCTGTCGCGCGGTCATATTGAGTCAGTTCCTCAGAATGTCAGATTTGAGAAAGTCGATATGCTCGATTCCGGCGGGCTTAAGGCAGCTATGGCTAAGTACGAAATCGATGCCGCTATACATTTTGCTGCTTTTGCTTATGTGGGTGAGTCGGTTGAAAATCCGGGACTCTATTATACCAATAACGTTACGGGCAGTATTAACCTGATCAATGCTCTGAAGGAAAATAACGTAGGCCGGATTGTCTTTTCCTCTACATGTTCGCTTTATGGCAATCCTGAAAATGTGCCTGTTTCGGAAACTGAATCCTTAAAGCCGATTAATCCTTATGCAAAAACAAAATTTATGATTGAGCATGTTTTAAGTGATTTTAAGACATCTTTTGGATTAAAGTATGTTGCTTTAAGATATTTTAATGCGGCCGGTGCAGATTTCTCAGGCGAAATAGGCGAAAGCCACCAGCCCGAACCGCATCTTATCCCGATAGTCCTTCAGACCGCTTTAGGGCAGAGGGAAAAGGTTATGGTTTTCGGAGATGATTACCCGACCGCTGACGGGACGTGTATCAGGGATTATATTCATGTGAATGACCTTGCCGGGGCGCATCTCTTGGCTCTTGAATATCTGGATGAAAATGATTCGGCTGTAATTAATTTAGGGACAGGCACGGGATATTCCGTTAAGGAAATTATCGGGAAGGCGCGGGAGATTACAGGCTGCGAAATAAAAGTCGAAATCGCTGAAAGAAGAGCCGGCGACCCTGCCTCGCTTATTGCGGATAATAAACTCGCACGCAGTCTGCTTGGCTGGATCCCAAAGTATGGACTTACAGAAGTTATAGCGAGTGCTTATAAGTGGCACTTAAATCCAAACTATTAATACTCAGGTTATGTAAAATTCATCCCGGCTTATGATTCATAATCATAGTTCTGACATTTTTGCGTAACATAAATTTATATGTCCGGAACTGATAAATATCAGCTCAGAACCCAAAAATATCAGTTCGGAACCGATAAATATCAGCTCAGAACCCAAAAATATCAGTTCGGAACCGATAAATATCGGCTCGGAACCCAAAAATATCGGTTCGGAACCGATAAATATCAGCTCAGAACCCAAAAATATCAGTTCGGAACTGATAAATATCGGCTCGGAACCCAAAAATATCTAAACTGTGATTATGATGATTTTTATGATAACGCATATCATCAGCTGTTTCGTCTTAATCTGTGGAATCCGTTAATCCGTTTAATCCGTGATTCAGACTTATATGACAACGCAGTCAGAATAAAATGAATCATTTAATCATAAAAATCATCGCTCTGACATTTTTTTTCGTAACATGAGTTAATAATTTTACAGGATTGTCAATATGAAAGGGATTGTACTTGCCGGCGGTACCGGTTCACGTCTTTATCCAATTACAAAGGTTTACAGTAAACAGCTCGCTTTGATTTATGATAAACCGCTTATCTATTATCCCGTTTCAATTCTGATGCTTGGCGGAATAAAAGAGATACTGATAATATCCAATAAGGAAACTATCCCTTTGTACCGGCAGCTCTTTGAAGATGGCAGTAATCTGGGACTTTCAATTGAGTATGTCGTACAGAATGCGCCGAATGGTATTGCAGAGGCATTTATACTGGGCGAAAAGTTTATCGGCGGGGACAGCGTAACGCTGGCGCTTGGCGATAATATCTTTTACGGTAAGCTTGATTTCCTTTACCATGCCTTAAAACAGACTGAGGGCGCAACGGTTTTTGGCTATAAAGTAAATGACCCTGAACGTTATGGTATCGTGGAATTCGATAAGGAAGGCCGGGTTATTTCAATCGAGGAAAAGCCGGAGCATCCTAAATCAGATTATGCGGTGCCGGGACTTTATGTTTATGATAACCGCGTAGTGGAAATTTCAAAGAACCTGAAACCTTCTCTTAGAGGAGAGCTTGAAATAACTGACGTTAATCAGAAATATCTTGAAGAAGGAAAGCTTAAAGCAGAAAAAATCGGGCGCGGTGTTGCCTGGCTTGATACCGGAACACCGGAAGCTCTTTTGCAGGCATCAAATTTCTTTGGAGTAATTGAAGATCGTCAGGGACTTAAGGTAGCATGTCTTGAAGAAATAGCATATTACATGGGTTTTATTGACAGAGCTAAGTTTGAAGCGGTGATAAACTGCATTCCAAAATCGTTGTACAGGGAATACCTCGAAAAGGTTCTCCGCGATGGAAACGAATAAAACGAATTAATGATAAATTTCTGACATTGAATTTAACTTATGAAAATAACTCAGACAAATCTACCGGGTGCGCTTATTATTGAGCCGGATATATTCAAAGATGACCGTGGCTATTTTTATGAATCATTTAACCGGAAAAAATTTGAAGCTGCCGGACTAAATATGGACTTTGTTCAGGATAATATTTCAAGGTCGCGCTATGGCACAATTCGCGGGCTTCATTATCAGGCCGGAGCTAACGCTCAGGGAAAACTCTGCCAGGTAGTTTCAGGTGCGGTGCTTGATGTGGCTGTGGATATCAGATTTAATTCGCCTGCATTTGGTCAGCATTTTGCTGTAGAGCTTTCGGAGAGTAATAATAAACAGTTCTGGATACCGCCAGGATTTGCTCACGGGTTTTCTGTTTTATCAGAGGAGGTGATATTCCTCTATAAATGCACGGCTTTTTACAGTAAGCCGGATGAGCGTGCGATACTTTTTAATGATGAGTACCTGGGAATTGACTGGAAAGTATCAAGGCAGATAGTCTCAGACAAAGACCTTAAGGCTGTAAAATTCAGGGATATTGAAAGGGATTTTTAACATGGATCCCTGGCTTAAAAATAATAACTAAAAATTAATCTGACTGGAGAAAAAATGAATCTGGCAATAATTGGTACGGGTTATGTAGGTTTGGTATCGGGAACATGTTTTGCCGAAATGGGTAATCAGGTCATTTGTGTTGACAATAATCCTGATAAGCTAAGCAGGCTTCAGAATGCCGATATAACAATTTATGAACCCGGACTGGATATTATCTTCTACAGAAATATTGCCAAGCAAAGGCTTTCATTCACTAATGATATTAAGACTGCCGTTCTTAATTCTCAGGTAATATTTCTGTGTCTGCCGACTCCGCAGGATGAAGATGGTTCGGCTGATCTGAAGTATGTTTTCGGCATAGCTGATGACATAGGAAAAATACTAAAAGAAGCGGGGGATAAAGATTACAAAATAATTGTAAATAAGAGTACTGTTCCGGTAGGCACGGGCAGTATGGTTTCCGATATTATTTCGAAGTATAGCGTAAAGAACTTTGAGATAGTATCCAACCCGGAATTCCTGAGAGAAGGTTTTGCGGTGGATGATTTTATGAAGCCTGACAGGATAGTAATAGGCGCGGGTTCACAGAAAGCACTTGATGTAATGAGTGCGCTTTATGAACCGTTTGTAAGGCAGGGGAACCCGATACTCGAAATGGATACAAAGAGCGCCGAGGTTACAAAGTATGCTGGTAATTCATACCTTGCAATGAGGATAACATTTATGAATGAAATGGCGAACTTCTGCGAAAAGGTCGGCGCGAATATAGACCAGGTTCGCAAGGGAATGGGAACTGATACGCGTATTGGCAAGAGATTCCTCTTCGCGGGCATAGGCTATGGCGGGTCATGTTTCCCAAAGGATGTAAACGCTTTGATTAAGACTTCGGTTGAGAATAATTCTGAGATTAAGATACTTTCAGTTGTGGATAAGGTGAACAAGGCTCAAAAGCTTGTACTTGTAGATAAGTTGCAAAAACGGTTTGGAAATGATTTACATGGAAAGAAGTTTGCCGTATGGGGACTTGCCTTTAAGCCGAACACGGACGATATGAGGGAAGCTCCGGCAGTAATTATAATCCGCAGGCTTTTAGAACTGGGCGCAAAGGTTTCGGCTTATGACCCGGCAGCAATGGCAGCTGCAAGGGTTTATCTGAATGATACGATTGAATATGCGGATAATGAATATTCATCTCTCGAAGAAAGCGATGCACTTCTTGTTTTAACCGAATGGAATGAATTCCGCAATCCTGATTTCGATTTAATAAAGAGTAAACTAAAACAGCCGGTTATCTTTGACGGACGGAATATATTTACTCCTGAAAAGATGAAAGAACTTGGCTTTATATATTACAGTATAGGAAGACTGTCGGTTAATACCGACTAATGAAATTTCGCATGACTGCATGAATATTATTTTATGCAGTCATGCACTTTTGCTGTGGTTACTGCTTTCCATTCAGCACATCCAGATAAAACTGTTCGTACCGGGGCACGATTTTCTTCAGATCGAAAACATCTACGGCACGGTTGCGCGAGTTTTTAGAGAACTCCGTATATTTCTTTTCATTGGTCAGTAAATCTACAGCATACTTTGCCATGCGGTCAATATCGCCAATCTCCGCTATAAATCCGGTTTCATTATGATTAATAAGCTCAGGCAGTCCGCCAACGCTTGTACTTATAACAGGCAGTCCGCATGACATAGCTTCGAGAGCCGATAAGCCAAAGCTTTCTGACTGGGATGGAAGTAAAAACAAATCTGCCGAATTTAATATTTCAACAAGCCCGTCCTGTTTGCCAAGGAACATAACATCCTTATGCAGGTCAAGTTCGCGTGCGAGCTTTTCACATTCATACCTGTCGGGCCCGTCGCCTATAAGTAGCAGCTTTGCCGGCATTTCCTTTCTGATTTTCTCGAATACGCGGATTGTGTCGGAGACTCTTTTAACCGGGCGGAAGTTGGAAATATGCACAAGTACTTTCTCTCCGTTTGGAGCAATATGATTGCGGAAGTTAGTATTGCCGTCTTTCTTAAATAATTCGGTGTCTATAAAATTATAAATAACGCTGATATCTTTTTCTATGTGGTAATTAGTCAGGGTTGTTTCCTTTAGAAATCTTGAAACAGCCGTTACGCCGCAGCTTTCTTCAATACTGAACTTAACCAGCGGAAGGAAGGACGGCTCAAGTCCGACAAGAGTAATATCAGTTCCATGCAGAGTAGTAACAACCCTTAAGTCGCCCCCCATTTTCTGAATTATTTGGCGGGCTAAAAATCCGCTGACGGCATGCGGTATGGCATAATGAACATGAATAAGATCGAGCTGTTCATATTTTACTACTTCGATCATCTTACTTGTAAGCGCGAGCGTGTAAAGCGGGAACTCAAATAACGGGTAGTTACTCATCTCGACCTCATGGAAAAAAATATTTTCCACATAATGATTAAGCCGGTGGGGAACAGCATAACTGATAAAATGAACCTGATGCCCCTTAGAAGCTAACGCCTTTCCAAGTTCAGTTGCCACAACGCCACTGCCACCGTAAGTCGGATAACAGGTAATTCCAATTTTCATTTAATATCATCTCTTTTTTTTAACTTTGATTTAATTATTGCGTCATAAATATATGATTTTTATCCCTGTTTAACACAAACTTTCAAATTAATTTTTTGCGGCAGGCTTTGCAGATAATTTTGGTGCTGTCTTTATTTATTCATATATTAAAACGCCTGATTTAATCCGTGTTTTCGGTTTGTTTCTACTGGCTCAGGATGCACAGGCAGGTAAGGATATAAAAAAAATGTTGGAACTGAAAAGATGATACACTCTCACGATTTAATTAAGAAACGAATTCTTGTCATTGGCGCGAATGGAATGCTGGGACAGCGGATAATAAATTTCTACAAACAGCAGAATAATGTAGAACTACTTGCAGCTTCATTTGAGCCGGAGCATTTTGATGCTGAGATTCAATATGTCAGTATAGATATCAGCCGGCGTGAGTTGGTTAAAGATATAGTCTATAATTTTTATCCAGATGTAATTATAAACGCAGCGGCATATACAAACGTGGATATGTGCGAAAAAGAGCGTGCCACAGCCTGGAAGATAAATGTTAAAGGGGTCGAATATCTTTCTGAAACAGCCCGCGTTGTTGATGCTATGCTGGTACACATCTCAACTGATTATGTTTTTGACGGGAAAAACGGGCCTTACTCTGAAGAAGAAAAACCAAATCCTATAGGCTATTACGGGCGGACTAAGCTTGCGAGCGAAAATGCTATCAGGATTATGGGTCCTCTGTATGCTGTTATTAGAACTAATGTGCTTTACGGGTTTGTTGCAAACGGTCGTCCCGATTTTGTCAGATGGGTAATAGACTCGCTTAGGGCTGATAAAGAAATAAGAATCGTTACAGATCAGATTAATAATCCGACTTTTCTCGATGACCTCGTACAGGGTATCTGTCGCGTTATCGAAAGTAAGAAGCAGGGTATCTTTAATATTGGCGGGCCGGAGTTTCTTTCCCGTTTCGATTTTACATTAAGAATTGCCGAATTCTTCGATCTTAATAAAAATCTTATCAAGCCTGTCCTGACGGCGGAGTTAAACCAGCCGGCTCCACGGCCACTTAATTCGGGTCTGCTGACTTTCAAGGCAGAGACTGTACTGGGTTATAAACCGCATTCAATAAATGATACTTTAATCAGGATGAAAAAGGAACTTGGGTTATGAAAGGTTATAAAATAATTAGTCAGGTCAGGGAGTTAATTTTTCATTTACATGGGTTAAAATCCCATGGCAATGAAACTGAAGCCATGCACAATAAGGCATTGGGTCGGGAAGTGAAATAACATTTTCCTGTAATATTTAAAACTATAGCTGATGATTTCTTACAATATTGGTCGAAATTTTTTGGGAGTCTGTTTAATGTGTGAAGTTCACTCATTTGTTTATCTGTTTACTGTTTTTCTAAGTCTGACTACTCTTTATGCCCAGCGGAAGGAGCTGTCTGTTGATTTGATATATAACAGTCGCGTGTTTACAGTCAATCAGTTGCACGGTGTGCAGTGGTCTGGTGACGGGAATAAATATTTGTTCCTTAAGCCGGATACTGCCACAGAATGTACCGCAATTTATCAGTATGATGTGGTAAGCGGTGAGGAAAGTCTGTTTATTACCGGCGATGAACTGAAAATTAAAGAAACTGATGAGCCGTTTGTTATAATGAACTATATATTTTCTCCCGATGGCGGCAGCATACTCTTTACCGGAATATTGCCGGCACGCAGACTAAAGACCGGCGGAGCTTTCTATATTTATAATATTAAGGCGAAGAAATTTTCACTGCTTGCGCAATCCGGGGAGGAACAGTCCAACGCCAGATTTTCTCCTGACGGAAAAAAACTTGGCTTCGTGCGGGGTAATAATTTATTTGTAGTCGATATAGCCACAAAGAAGCAAACACAGCTTACTTTTGATGGCAGTAATGTAATACTCAACGGCAGGTTCGACTGGGTTTATGAGGAGGAATTCAGCATAATTAACGGCTTTGAATGGTCGCCCGACAGCAGGACAATCGGCTATTGGAGACTCGACCAGTCCCTTGTGCCTGAAGTTCAAATTGCCAGATATGATTCGCTCTATTTTAATTTTTTGAAATATCATTATCCGAAGCCGGGTGGAAATAATTCAATTGTTAAAATTGGCGCGGTAAATATTTCCAATGGCAAAACTGTATGGATGGATTTAGGCAGGGAGACGGATATATATGTTCCAAGAATCAGGTTCACAGCCGATCCTGGCATTCTTTCGGTACAGAAATTAAACCGCCGGCAGAATCATCTCGAACTTTTATTCTGCAATGTTAAAACGGGTGCTTCTAAAATTATAATAGATGAAAAAGCGCCGGAGTGGATAGATATTCAGGATGACCTGACGTTCTTACAGGATGGCAAACGCTTTCTATGGTCATCGGAAAAGGATGGTTATCTGCATCTTTACCTGTATGATTATTCAGGCAGGCGGTTAAGCCGGCTGACAAAAGGTGATTTCGTTGTAAGCAAACTGATTTCAGTCGATGAGACTTTGGGCAGAGCATACTATATGTCAAATGAACGCGGGAGGCGCTTTAAGGATTTATATTCGGTTAAGCTGGATGGTTCCCGAAAGAAAAGAATTACAGAAGAAGCCGGCACTCATATTATAAGTATGTCCGCCAATTCAAAATACTTTATTGACAGGTATTCGAATGCCGGCTCTATGCCGGGTACTTCTCTTTGCAGAAGTGATGGTTCGAAATTAACTAATCTTATAAGTACAGATAATAAAATTCTTCAGGACTACGGCATTCAGAAAACTGAGTTCTTTACTTTTAAGACTTCAGACAATGTGGAACTTGATGCATCCATAATAAAGCCTGCTGATTTCGACCAGAATAAGAAATATCCCGTCATTATAATGCAGTATAACGGACCTGGTTCACAATCGGTTAACGATGGCTGGGGAGCTGCCAGTCTTTGGGGGTATATGCTTGCGCAAAAAGGCTGTGTCATTGTTTCAGTTGACTGCAGAATTACGGGTGGTAAGGGAGAACAGGCAAAGAGATGGGCTTACAGGAATCTGGGTAAATGGGAAATAAATGATATTATTGAAACTGCTAAATATTTAAAAACATTAAACTATGTTGATTCAGAGAGACTCGGCATCTGGGGCTGGAGTTATGGCGGATATATATCAGCCCTGTCAATTCTTAAAGCCACAGATTATTTTAAAACGGCAGTTGCCGTAGCGCCGGTTACTCACTGGAAATTTTATGACTCTGTCTATACAGAGCGATACATGCTGACGCCGGAGCTTAACCCTGATGGCTATGAAGAAAGTTCTCCGCTTAATGCAGTTGATAAACTTAAGGGCAAATTCCTGCTGATACATGGTATGGCTGATGATAATGTTCACTTTCAGAATTCGGCTGAGCTGGTTAATAAGCTGGTGGCGGCAAACAAGCAGTTTAGCGTAATGTATTATCCTGACTGCGGTCATGGTATTAACGGCGGCAATGCGCGCGTGCATTTATATAATTTGATGACGGATTATTTCCTGAATAATCTTTAGCATGTGCTTATTAACATGATGCTTTAAAATAAAAAAGCCTGAGCAACTTTAGTTGTCAGGCTGGGAACAAGTTGAGGTTTTTCTTTTATCTGAACATCGCGTAAGCATCTTTTGACTTAGATGATGCAAACTTATGGCTGAAGTTTGAATCTGTTTCAGGCAAATAACCCTGATAACTGCTCGGCATCCGATTTACAAATTGAAATTTATTTACCGGAGCTTTTACTGATACAGCTTCTTCAACCGGAGGAACATAAGAGGGTACCGGTCTGAATTCAGGAACTGATACAGGTATCTGTTGTGGAGCTGTATAATAATTTGTTGCCGGCTGGTTGTAATAAACCGGTGGTTGCTGCTGTGATATATAATTAGACATCTGATTTATCTGTTTCCCCACCGGGGTGGCAGTTACAGTAGCATTTTTCTTAATCTTAAATGAAAGGTATGATACTGCCAGCACCAGAACTAACCCGCCTGTAAAGATGCTTAATGATAATTGAACTATTGGTACTAATTCCATGATAAACCTCAACTTGTGTATTGCCTTAATAATCAAGGCGCGTGCCATTCGAAAAAGTGTCAAAAACTGAGGCTATGGCAGTTATATACTTATTGATATGTCTCAAAATGATTCACCTACCCAATTTAATACATAAGCTCATTTATTTTTATTGCATTCATACACTGCAGGCAGTATGAAGTTCCCTTTATGTCAATCTCTTCGACTCCCTGTGACTGGTGCATTACACAGTCCCAGTTCTTACAGTGAATCAGTCCGAAATTATGACCAAGCTCATGCAGGACTTCCTTACTGGTTCTTTCAAGAAGGAGCCTGTAATTGGTATTACCGGAATAGAACTCTTCGTGAAGGCGGCAGACGGATACAATGGAATGTTTGCCATTAAGCTGAGCTTCACCAAAGATATAAGTAAATACCGGCACAAAAAGATCGAATTCCACAATTGTAAGCACTTTACCGTCAAGATGTCCGGTAAGCTTAATTGTATCAGCCAGAAGTTGCGTTGAAAAATACTGTTCTCTGTCAGTAGAAAAGGCAGGATTTATGTTAAGCGGAAGCTTTACAATAGAAGCTGTTACATTAAATATGCTGTGGATTTCCTCAATTACATTATGGATTAACTGAGTATTGGAGAATTCGACAGGAGCGATGAAAATATTCATCAGCTCTTACGGAATCCGTATTTATTAATTTTATTATAAAGGGTAACCCTGTCAATCTGCAAAGCCTCAGCGCTACGTGATATATTCCAGTTATGGTTTTCGAGTACATTCAGGATATGTTTTTTTTCAATGGCAGAGAGGCTTACATCGCTTTTGTCAATTCTGTTATTAGGCATAACGTGGAACGGTAAGTCGTCAATCAGTACCGAATCTCCTTTACCGACCACAATAGCGCGTTCTATGGCGTTCTCCAGCTCGCGCACATTGCCAGGCCAGTTATAATTTACAAGGAAATCCATTGCTTCGTTGGAGATATTCTTAACGTTCTTATTCATAGCAGCATTAAACTTGTTAATGAAGTAATAAGCCAGGATGGGAATATCCTCGCGTCTTTCCCTTAGAGGCGGGATAAAAATTGAAAATACATTCAGGCGGTAATAAAGGTCTTCTCTGAATTTCATTTCCTTAAGCAAGTCTTCAAGAGGTTCATTTGTCGCGGCGATAATTCTAAAATCGCTCTTCAGGTTTTCGTTCCCGCCTACTCTGGCAAAGCACTTTGATTCAATCACGCGGAGAAGCTCAACCTGCATTTTAGGAGAGACAGAGCCAATCTCATCAAGGAATATAGTGCCGCCATCGGCCATCTCGAATTTTCCTTTTCTCTTGTAATGAGCGCCTGTAAATGCTCCTTTTTCATGCCCGAACAGCTCACTTTCAAGCAACGACTCGGCAAGCGCTCCGCAGTTTACTGTAATTATCGGAAAATACTTTCGCCTGCTGTTTATATGAATAGCCTTAGCGACAAGTTCTTTGCCTGTGCCGCTCTCGCCTCTTATCATAACGGTAGTATCAGTTTGAGCCACGGTGTTTATAAGTTCAAATATCTTTTTCATATGACGGCTTTCACCAATCAGGTTATCCGGTTTGATTATCTCATTGATACTATCCTTGAGCTGACTGTTTTCCAGTACCAGTTCTCTCTGATGAATTGCCTTTTCGACAATATGCGCCAGTTCATCAGGGTCGATAGGCTTTGTAATATAGTCATACGCACCATTTTTAAGAGCCTTTATTGCAGTCGGGACGGATGCAAATGCTGTAATGAGTATGAAAATACAATCCTTATCAATTTCCTTTATCTTATCGAGTAGTTCAAGCCCGCTAATGCCGGGCATCTTCATATCGACCAGCATCAGTTCATATTTTCCCTTACCTGTTATACTTAATGCAGCTTCGCCACTGTCTGCCGTATCAACGTTATATCCTTCTTCTTCAAACCAGTGGAATAACGATTCGCGTACAATTTTTTCATCATCAACTATTAATATAGAGAATTTACTCTTCATCTTTGTTCCAATTATTATTTTCTTACTGGTAATGTAATCTTAAAAGTAGTGCCTTCAGGCGAGGTCTTCTCCACTTCAATTTTACCTTTATGGCGGTCAATAATTCCGTAGGCTACTGCAAGGCCGAGTCCGGTACCTTTTGATTTTTGTTTAGTAGAATAGAACGGCTCAAAAATATGAGGCAGGTCCTTCCCGGAAATCCCATAGCCCTGATCAATAATTCTGATTACTACCGAATTCTGTTCATCAACAGATACCTTAACGCAAAGTGTTCCGCCGTTGGGCATAGACTCGATTGCGTTGATAAGCAGGGAGATAAGTGCCTGCTGGATTTTTTGTGAATCGCCGATAACGTTTACCGGCTGAGAAGGGATATCCTTTTCAAGCTTTATTTTTTTTATTTCGAGGTGGTGATTAATAATCAGCGCACTCTTCTCCACTATTCTGTTTATATCTTCCTGGGCGAACTCATCATCACCGCGGTGCGAGAATAACAGGAGATCCTTAACAATGCGCCCGCAACGCGAAGATTCTTCTGAAATAAGGGAGAGATAGTCGATTATCTTCCGGAACTCGTCTTCCTTCTGTATTTTCGCGAGTTGTTTGGAAATCAATTTGCTGTAAGTTAAAATACCTTCAAGCGGATTATTCAGCTCATGGGCTACCGTAGCTGAAAGTTTGCCGAGCGATGCCAGTTTTTCAATCTGTATGATTTGCTCATAGATTTTCTTTAATTCCTCGGTTTTTTCATTTACTTTTTCGTTCAGTGTTTCCGACCATTGCTTTATTTCTTTATAAGCAAGGTCCATCCTGCCTGACATATCATTAAACTGCGTTGCCATTTTGCCAAGTTCGTTTCTTGATTTTACTGTAATTCTATAATCAAGATTGCCCTTGCCGATTTCTTCGATGCCTTTAGTAATTTTTTTAATTGGTTTATTTACAAGAATGGAGATAAACAGCCAGCTGAAGAGTGAAATTATGAAAGTAACGAATATGTATGTAGTAACAATGCTCTTTATATTACCCGCAATAATATTATCGACTGCTTTCATTGAGATAACAACGTCAAGCACGCCAAGTATTTCAACATTTGCTTCGTGAGCGTGGCACTCTGAAGTATAGCAGTCTTTTTCGTTATATATGGGATTGATAAGTCCCATGGATCTTGAGCCGTCATTATTTTTAAATATACGAATTTTGTCTTTCATGGCAATGCTTTTGAGAGTCTGTCCATGACTATGGCAGACCATGCATGCCTCAGAGGTTTTACCCATAGTTGCATTAATTTCGGTTGTATCAGTCGAAAAAATTATTATGCCCTGTTTATTGTAAAGTCTGATCCTCTCAACGCCCGATTCCGTTCCTATTGTTTTAATAATCTGATGGACATCGTTATTGTGGTTAAGGAGCATACTGTAGCGTGTGGATTTTTTGATAATATCGCTGATATTGTAAGCATTCTGTGAGTAAGAATGGGATAGATCTTTTTCGAGCTTGTTAAGCGTAAAAAAAGTATGGAAAGCCAAGTTAATCAGGACAATCGATGAAACGACAATGATTAGATTAAAGCTGAGCTTATTATAGAATTTTATTTTCATTTGAATAAAGACATTAAAAATGTTGTTGAAAATTATTTAAGCGCAGGGTTAATAGCAAGCAAATTAACTATAAAAAGGATTGGAGTGCTGATTAATCCGGTGGCTGTATGAATGAGTGCATTACCGCACGGGTAGCGGAAAGTAATTTCACTTTTGGAACTGTATTGAGATATGTAAAGATGCTGAAACCTGATATTTAAAAATGGAAAAGACCGGTTACCCGGCCTTTTCCATTTAACTTTCCATTAACAAAAACTTATTTAATTGTATGTTTAATCAACGCCCATTCCCTGGCATAGTCAAAAGGTTTGTGGGTCGGGCTTTTAGTATTATGGCATTTTATGCAAAGTTCTTTGTTATTATGACCAATGATAAGACCTTTTTTTATTGCAGCATCTCTGTTTTTCATAACATCCATAGACTTGTAATCAGAACCGGCGCCGTGGCATTGTTCGCAGGTAACGCCTTCTTCTTTCTTAATCCCGGCTCCGTTTCCACCGTTAGTAACGTGACATGCAAGGCATTTTTCTGAAGTTGAAGCGTCCGCGATTTTTAATTTAGCTGCTACTTCTTTAGCCGCGGGTGTTTTTAATGTTGCGAATGCTTTTGCGTGAGCAGAGGCGAGCCATTTTTCGTGAACGTTCTTACCCTTGTCGCCTTTATGGCAGGCCGAGCAAAGTTTTTCGCCTGTATATTTAGCCTGAGCGAATAAATTTTGATTAGTTACAAAAACAGTAATCAACAAAGTGCATACAAATAAACCAATTGTTCCTTTCATTTGAGTCCGTTCCTTAATGATTTGTGAAATAAAGTGTTCAGGATATCCGAGTACTTGCTGTTGCCAATTATCTGGAAGAGGTAACGTGCGTCAATACCGCCATCCATCATTGTCAATCCGATTTCCGGATAGTTAATTTGAAAGTTGGTTAATTCCTTTGCAACACTTATTATGTCCCTGTGGTAATCTGAAACCGGAGCCGATTTGGTCTGAAGTTCATCGCGGGATGATTCAATAAGGCTGAACCATCTTTCAGCAGAGTTCCGGTTTTCGGTGATATGACCAAGACAGGTAAAATCCATTGGGGCTGTAACATCTGTCTCGCCCCAAGGACCCACAATTTTAAGTATCGGCTGATCTTTCCTGACAACATCACCTCTTGAGCAGTAATCAATGCGGGTGTAATTATCCATCAGACTGATCATTACCGGACTAAAGCCGAGGTAATAGGTATCAACAAATAAATTTTTGGCAACCAGGTGGTTGCTAAAATAATGATAATGGCTGTTAAATTCAGTAGATTCTATTTTGTTTATAACATTTTGTATAACGTACTGAGCTTTCGATTTCGTATCTTCGATTTTCGGAGAACTAACATGGTGCTGAATGTTTCTAATGGATTTGTCGAAACTACAACTGTCGCAGTTAAATTCACGGTCGCAAAGTTTATAATCCACTATATTGGAAGCCATCCAGATACACTGCATATTGAGAAAACAATTATTGTCTTTCATGGTAGCTACTCAGGTTTAATTATCATCTAAAAAATTAGTTGCTTAAATACGTCCGGCAGGTATAAAGTCGAATCGTACAAAAATTAAAAGGACAGGAAGTCTTTTTCGAATACTTTAAGTCCATCGTCTTTAATATTCGTAACGGAACCTTCCATTATATTACCGCCATCATGCATTGTAACTCCGACTAATTCGGTATTATATGAGTTAACTGATAAAAAATCTTTTAATCTTGAGAATTCTTCTTTCATCCAGTTAACAACAGCCAGACCGGTATTAAGGCTTTTAACATTATTATCCCAGTTTGAAGGAACCACAACCATTCCCCAGTCTTTCTGATACGGGTCTTCAATTATTTTTAAGTTGCGATTGACAAGCTTTACTGTACCATCGAGGGGCGAGCGGAACTGGAATCGTGTATTGCCTGACATACCTTCCATGATTACATCACCCTGTCTGACTACGGTCTGTTCCTGAACCATGTTTGAAACAGAAATTTTGCCAAGTGCTTTCAAAACAAATTCATCAATACCGATTTTTACAAGTCCGTCTTCAATTCTCTGCGCCCAGGTGTGTCCTTTGGAAATAAAGAGGTTTGCCGGCAGGTGAAGGCTTTTCTTGTTAAATACTGCTTTAGTTGATCCTTCGACTGCTGTATAGTTTTTCCTTTGTGCTTTTAATATTATTAAATCGATTACGACGAATAAAATAAACGTCAATACTACAAATAATGCTACCATGATAGATCCTTCTTTATGTTATTTTGTATAAAACATATATACCAAATAACGGGCCGGAAAAATCCTGTTAAAATAAGTTTTCTTATATATTGTTATTTTACAATAGCATAGAGGAATTATACCCATTATTGTGGGATAACATTAAAAACTAGTATCTGATGAAATTTTCATCACCGAAATATGGAAAATCAGCTTTAATTAGTTTTCTGTCCGAAAATAGTGATTTCCCATGTTTAATTATTCAACGCCCAGTCGATGAAAATATATACACTTTTTTTGAGTGGATTTATTATCTTTCGCTTATCTATTTATAGTTATAGGGATATTATGAAAGAAAAATCTGAATACTGGATAAGTAAGTTACATTTGTAGCCTCACCCGGAAGGCGGATATTTCAGAGAGGTGTATCGTTCTGAAGAATCAATCGCGGAACAGTTTCTGCCTGATAGATTTAAGGGCGAAAGGTGTTTTTCTACTTCAATTTATTTTTTGCTCGAGAGTAATCAGTTTTCCAAATTCCACAGAATTAAGTCTGATGAAATCTGGCATCATTATACCGGTGATGCTGTTGATATTCATGTTATCGATGAAGACGGGAAATATTCAGTCTTAAAGCTGGGTAAGGATATTGAAAATGGTGAAATGCCGATGGCTGTAATTCCTATGAATGCTTGGTTTGGCGCTCAATTTACCTATGAAAATTCGTTTGTCCTCACAGGCTGTACGGTTTCTCCTGGATTTGACTTTGCCGACTTTGAAATGGCGGACAGGGAATATTTATTAGTGTTATTTCCTCAGTATAAAAATATTATTGAGATATTAACCTGATGCAAAACTTGTGGTTGCGACTTTGATAAAATGTCAGATTAACCAAGCTGATTGCAAACTAATTTCGAGTTAAAAATAAAAAAGCGTCATAATAAATTAAGACGCTTTTCAGGAAACAAAGTAGAATATCTTTATCAAGTGCGCGGTTTAGCTTCGTTAACTACGATAGTTCTTCCTTTCAATTCTGAATTGTTTAATGCTTTTATAGCATCGCTTGCATCGGAAGAGTTTGCCATTTCCACGAAGGCAAATCCTTTTGATCTTCCGGTAGCAGTATCAACAATTACTTTTGCAGAAATAACCGGCCCGAATTTCTGAAATGTTTCCTCTAAAGACTTGTCATTAATTGACCATGGTAATGAACCGACAAATAGTTTAGTACTCACAATAGATCCTTTAAGAATGAATAAAATAGTTTCCGGTCTAATTCCGGTATACTAAGATAAAAATATTTTTTAAATCTATCAATTGCTGAATGGATACTAACTTAAATTTTATACTGCTGTCCGAAATAAATTAAGAATCAGGGAAATATTTCATTTCCAGTCTTAAGCGGACAGGATTCCGACTGGTTGTCAGATAAAACCCCCTGTAATGGCAATAAATCCATTGTCGGTCAATAGTTTCATTCTCCTCAGGCGGGTTAAATGGACTGTCCGCCAAATCTTAACAAACAGGTTCATTCTTAAGGAATGTGATTGAATCTGACAGACTACACGGGTATTCCAATGCTGTCAGGTTAACACCATATTGCGAGACTGACTAAAAAGTAAGGTATTTTTAGTCTTTCTCTGTCCCCAAATTACTTTTTAGTCAGCCTCATTGAAAAAGAATACTCCGTTTTGCCCGTCCGGGCATTTCCTGTTCTTTTTCAAAATCCCATTTACACAAAATTCTTTATACCCCCTTAATTTCCGATTATTTTACCGCTTTTTAATAAAAAAGTAAAGAAATACTTTTAGATTTCATTGAATAATAATTTGCAAGTGTTCAAAATTAGCCATAAAAAATTGCTATTTCTTCTTATTCACTTTAATATCAAAATAACTTCATTGGCATCAGTTTTGCCCCTTACAAAAAATAACAGCCACAAGAAAAAGCATATGTCAACTATAAAAACTCTTGAAAAAATGCTTGGTTACTGCACTCAAAAGCAGAAGATCGTAAGTAAAAATATTGCTAACATCGGTACCAAAAATTATCAGAGGCAGGATGTTCAGTTCAAAGAGTTGCTTAATGATAATTACCATGAATTAAGGGTAACAAACAGAAAGCATTTCGGTTTTCCCAATGAAAACGGTCCGGTTGATGAAAAGTTCGAAATCATTACCGATACGAGTACTGATAAGATATCCGGAGAAAACAACGTTGACATTGATACGGAAATGGCTGAAATGGCTGAGAATACGCTTAAATTTAAGTTCGCTTCAAAAAAAGCTGGCGACTATTACAGAAACTTACAAAATGTAATTAAAACTGCAGGTCCACATTGAAAATAAGTAATAACTTCTTCGGTATAAAAATAAGTTCGGCTGGTTTAAATGTTCAACGTAAAAAGATGAATCTGATTGCCGAGAATCTTGCCAATACGGGTACCACCAAAATGCAAAATGGTGCTCCATATCAGAGGAAATTTATTGTTGTATCACAGCAAAAAAGCGGGATGGCAAATATACCCGGGGAATTCCAAAATAGTACGCTTCCCCTAAAATCAGATGGGAAAAATCATTTCAGTTTCACTCCGGGCATTGACAATAATAAAGATATTTCTCCTGTCGGGTTAGACTCAACAGAATATAAAGACAATAGAGAAGGTGATGTGGTTTATCAGCCGGAGCATCCCGATGCTGATTCTAATGGATACTTACATATGCCGAATGTTAACGTAGTAATTGAAATGGTAGATATGATTGCGGCAACAAGAAGTTATGAATCTAATCTGACAGCATTTAACTCTTCAAAACAAATGGCAAAAGATGCCATGGAGATATAAATGGAGATTATAGCTAATAAGGTTGGCAATTATGGACCCGGATATGCAAATCAGGTTAAGCCAAAAGCAAAGCCGGAAGAAAAATTCAGCATTCAGAATGTTAATGCTCAAGAGATAAATACTGATGAAAAAAAATATTCCATGAATACTGGGAAGAAAAATGAAATAGTTGATTATCACTACTATCAGAAGTCCGGTAAAATGTCCGGTGTGTCCATAGGTTCATTATTTGATAAAAGAGGTTAAGATATGCCAATAAATCCAATCCAAAATATATTTTCAGAGATTCCACAGCTTCAGCAAACCACCAAAAAGCCTGATACCTCCGGCTCATTTGGCGAAATGCTTACTTCATTTGTTGGTGATGTTAACAATCAGCAGTTAGAGTCCGGCAAACTGACGCGGGATTTTGCAGAAGGTAAGCAGGTAGAACTTCATGAAGTTATGATTGCAGGAGAAAAAGCAAAAACAAATTTTGAACTCCTGATGGAAATAAGAAATAAGTCTATTGATATGTACAAAGAATTAACCAGGATGCCGATATAATGGACACCAAGAAAAATTCATTTGAAGCTATACTTGGAATTTTCAATAAACTTTCTATTCAGCAACGTTTAACGATTGGCGTTGTAATGGTGTTGACCCTGATATTCCTGGGGTTTATCGTATTTATGTTTAATGAGCCAAGTTATTCTGCACTATATACAAATCTTGCTCCTGAGGATGCATCCAAAGTTGTAGAGAATCTGACAAGCCAAAAGATATTGTACAAACTGGAAGATAACGGACAGACTATCAGAGTGCCAAAAGAAAAAGTTTATGAATTAAGATTAGCTCTTGCTGGCAAAGGAATTCCAAGTTCGGGAATTATTGGGTATGAAATTTTCGATAAAACTACAATGGGCATGTCAGAATTCATGCAGAAGCTTAATTATAAAAGGGCTTTGGAAGGTGAGCTTTCACGTACTATAATGCAGGAAGATGGTATTGCGGCTGTCAGGGTTCATATAGTATTTCCTCAGAAGTCGGTTTTTAAGGAAGAGGAAAAAGAGCCAACGGCTTCAGTAGTACTGAAACTAAAGGGAGATAAGTTATCTCGCAATAACGTTACAGCAATTTCAAATCTTATTTCAAGTAGCGTTGAAGGGCTTCGACCTGAGAAGGTAACTATTCTTGATACGAAGGGGAGGTTGCTCTCAAAAGAAATTGATGAGAGTCCGCTTACAGGATCAAGCAACAAGCAGTATGAAATTAAACAAAATGTAGAAAATTACCTTGCTCGAAAAGCGCAGAATTTACTTGATAATATCTTAGGTGTTGGAAATGCAATGGTTCAGGTTAATGCAGATATTGATTTTAGTCAAATTGAAAAAACAATGGAGCAGTATGACCCGAATACACAGGTGGCTGTTAGCGAGCAATCCATTAAAACAAATAATAATGGAAGAACTGCCGGTGACTCAACAGTACAATCAAATGAAAATAATACGGTAAACTACGAAATCAGCAAAACAGTTGCCCGTGTTGTAGAAGGTACTGGTAATATTAAAAGACTTAGTCTTGCTGCTGTTATAAATGGAATTCCAAGAGAAGTAAAGAAGGGGGGTAAAACAGAGACTGTTTATGACCCACGTACAGATGAACAGATGAAGAAGCTTGAGGAGTTGCTTAAGAGTGCTATCGGTATGGATCCAAATAGGAAAGATCAGTTCTCGATTGTAAGCATGCCGTTTGAGACAAAGCTTGATGAAGATACAAAAACAGAAGGGTCTTCGGCATTTGATAATATTGAGAAATGGTCAAATTTGCTTTTGATTTTTGTTGCAGTCGGAGCTTCGATGTTTATAATTAAAGGTTTATTAAACCGGATTAAAAATGAAAAAATATTAATTGGTACAGTCAACATGGCTGGTGGCGGGGAACTTGATGGAATGATGGACATGCCTCCGCTACTTGAAGATCCGGCTTTGAACAAACAAAAGTCGATGGAACCTAAGAAGCCGAAGAGGCAGCCTCTTACCATTGGAGATATTGAGGATGAAATAACAGATGAAGTTGCATCAAAATTAGTCAGGAAAGAAAAAATAACAAATTACGTAGTAAAAAATCCGTCTGAGGCGGCAAAATTAATAAATTCATGGTTACACGAAGATGAGTACTAAAGATAAATCGTTAAGTAAAGAATCCAAAAGGCAGGATATAACAGGTGTCCAAAAGGCTGCGTTATTAATGATTGCGCTTGATGTTGAGTGCGCTGCTGGTGTGTTTAAACATCTTGACGCATTAGAAGTAGAACAGATTTCTGCTGAGATCACAAAGGTAAGAAATATTCCTTCCACCGTTATTGATAACGTGATGGAAGAATATTATGCGATGATTACAGCTCGCGAGTACGTACTTGAAGGTGGTCTTGAATATGCTCAGTCAATTCTTGAGAAATCATTTGGACTTGCAAAGGCTATTGAAATTATTGAGAAGGTAAGAAATCTTACTACTCTTAAGGGTTTTGACGTGTTAAAGAAAGCCGATTCGGCACAGCTTGTAAATTTCTTAAATAAAGAGCATCCGCAGACGATAGCTCTTATACTTTCACATCTTAATCCTGATCAGACAGCAGATGCATTAAAGGAATTACCGGATAATCTAAGATCTGATGTTGCCTACAGAATAGCAACACTTGGGAAAATATCACCGCAGACACTTAAGCAGATTGAAAGGGTAGTTGATGAACTGGCGGGATTTACAATGAATCAGTCGTTAAGTAAGACAGGCGGTACAAAGAGTCTTGCTAAAATATTAAATCGTACCAGCGTTAATGTAAGTAAAGAGATTATAAATAGTATCCAGGAAAAGGATGAGGAAATAGCCCACGAAATTAAACGACTTATGTTTCTTTTTGATGATATTATAAATATTCAGGATAAAGATATTCAAAGAATTCTTCGTGAAGTGGACAGAAAAGATCTGGCATTAAGTCTTAAAGTAACTGATGATAAGCTTAAGCAGAAAATATTTGGTAATATGTCTGAGCGTGCCGCCGATCTTTTGAAAGAAGAGTTGCAGTATATGGGTCCTGTAAAACTGAAAGAGGTAGAAACAGCACAGGCAAAAATAGTTGATGTTGTAAAAGCTCTCGAAGAAAATGAGGAAATTTCACTCAATATCAGAGGAGGTTCTGAAGAAGTCTATGTCTGAGGTAATTAAATTAAATCGGAAAAACGGAGGTCTTAAGATAAAGCTTTATGATGAAGCAGCATCTATTGTCAGGGAAGAAGAAGAGAATAACCACCGCAAGCAAGAAGAAGAGAATAACTACCGTAAACAACTTGAAATGCAGATGCAGGAGCAATATGAGAGAGGTTTTCAGGATGGACAGAATGCAATAAGGCTTGAATGTGAAAAAGACCTGACTGACAGAATGGTTACAAAGACAGAGGAGTTTAACAAGATTCTTTCATCGTTACAGGAAAATCTTTCAGGTTACGATCAGGCCTTTGACAAAATAATTATTGAGGTATCTGTGGCTATTGCTGAAAAAATATTAAAGCGCGAGATCAACAGGGAATCAATAATTACTGAATCTCTCAAAGAATCGGTTAGGAAGATTCTTGGAGCCAACGAGATATTAATTCATGTAAATCCGGTTGATTATAATGGATTAAATAATTCCGGGGCAGATCATTTTTTGAATGAAACATTTTCAAAAATCAAGTTTGAAATAAACGAAAAATTAGATCCTGGCGGATGTATGATAGAAACAGAGATTGGGAATGTTGATGCAAGAATCGTTACGCAGTTAAATGAAATAAAGAAACAATTTGAAACAAATTTTATAAATCAGATAATATAAAATGCAATTAGACGAAGTCTTTGTTGAGAAATATAAAAAAATTATTGAAAAGACAGATACAATTAAGTTGAATGGTAAAGTTACTGATGTAATCGGGTTGATAATAATTTCAATTGGGCCTAATGTTTCTCTAGGCGAAGTTTGTACAATTGTTGACAGAAGTGGCAGAGGAGTTTGTAAGGCGGAAGTTGTTGGCTTTAAAGAAGGCAAGGTACTTTCAATTGCTCTGGGCGAAGTAGAAAAGATTTCTCCATCGTGTGAAATTATTGCTTCGGGTAAAAGCTTTACAATAGGAGTTGGTGAAAATCTTTTAGGTCGTGTAATAGATGGACTTGGTAATCCGCTTGATGGTAAAGGCGAGATAGTAACTTCTTCGTATAGGAATATTTATCGGGAGCCGCCTAATCCGCTGACGAGAAAAAGAATATCAAGCCCGCTCCAGACAGGCGTCCGGTCAATTGATGGATTGTTAACAATTGGAAAAGGGCAACGTGTTGGAATATTTGCAGGTAGCGGTGTTGGTAAAAGCGTTACTCTTGGGATGATAGCTCGTAATACAAATGCTGATGTTAATGTTATTACGCTTGTTGGAGAGCGGGGAAGGGAAGTAAGAGAGTTTCTTGAAAAAGAACTTGGCGAAGAAGGATTAAAGAGATCGGTTGTAGTTGTTGCAACAAGTGATAAGCCGGCGCTTATAAGAATGAAAGGGGCTTATATCGGTACGACAATTGCTGAATATTTTAGAGATCTTGGAATGGATGTTGTTCTTATGATGGATTCTGTAACAAGATTTGCTCAAGCGCAACGTGAGATTGGCTTAACAATTGGTGAGCCGCCAGCAACAAAAGGTTATACTCCATCTGTATTTGCAACTCTTCCCAAATTGCTGGAAAGAACAGGTACAGGCGAAACAGGATCCATTACGGGTATTTATACTGTTCTTGTCGATGGTGATGATATGACTGAACCAATTGCAGATGCAGTAAGATCAATATTGGATGGTCATATTGTATTATCACGAAAGCTTGCTAATAAAGGTCAGTTTCCGGCCATAGATCCATTGCAGAGTGTAAGCCGTGTTATGAGTGATATTGTTTCATCTGACCATAGGTTAAGAGCAGTAGCATTCAATGATATAATGGCTACTTACAAAGAAGCAGAAGATCTTGTAAATATTGGAGCATATGTAAGGGGGAGTAATCCTCAGATTGATCACGCACTTTCAAAAATACAAATGTTAAAAAAATTTCTAAAGCAGGATATGTTGGAGAAAGCTCCATATCAGGATACAATACAAAGATTAAAAGATATTATAGAAAGCCCGACAGCATAAAATTATGGGAAAATTTACTTACAAATTCGAATCAATAATGAAGGTAAAGGAGACTTTTGAAAAGAAAGTTCAAAAAGAAATATCTTTACTTGACATTGAAATTGATAATATGAACAAGTCGATTAAAGCATTGATGGACGAAAAAGAAAAATTTCGGAATAGTTTAACTACAAAGAAAAATATTAAAGTCTCAGAACTTCAGTTTTATAATGATGTTGAAAATCTTCTGGAAATACAAGTAAAAAAGCTTTTTGAAGGCTTGACTAAGTTAAAAGTTGCCAAAGAGCACAAGATGAATGAACTTGTACAGAAAATAAAAGAGCATAAAATGTTTGAGGTTCTTAAAGAAAAGCATTATGAAAATTATATTCTATTTGAGAATCAAGTAGAACAAAAAGAAATCGATGAAATTGCTACTAAGAGATTTGCAAGGGGAGAATAGTTGTTAGCCAAACTTATTTATGTTTTAGTGTTTTTATTGGTTTTTGTATTAACAACGGGCGGACTTGTTTATCTAAATAATAAATATGAAAATATTTTCAAATTTAATTTTGCTCCGACAAATCAGATGCAACCTCATGTTAAAAATCAAAACCAAATAGATACGAATAGTGTAAAGAATAATAAGCAAAAAGATAGTACTATGAATTTGAATGAGTCTGAGGTAAAGGATTCAGTTTTAACAAAGAAGCCTGTAACAGTACTGGAATTAGAGAAACAAATTGATAGTCTTAAGAATGCTCATCAAGCGTTGATGGATATTTCGAATCGTAAGTTAGCAGAGAAAGAAAAGGAAATTCAGAGTATTAAAACAGTTGAAAAAGCAAGGTCTGATTCAGCTTATATGAAGTGGAAAGAGCAGATGGTTAAGATATATGAAACAATGGATGCTAAGTCAGCGGCTAAATTAATTGAAAAATTAGCCGATAATTTGGCAAGAGACATTCTGTTTTCTTTAAAAAACAAAAAAGCTGCTCAAATAATTAAGGAATTGAACCCGGAAACGGCTAATAGATTAACAGGGATTCAGTAATGTTTTTCAACCCTTTGTTTTTACAGGTTATTAGCAATCCAGAATCAGCAACTGCTGTAAAGCAGCAAAAGCTAAATGGGTCATCGTATCTATTTTCTGACATAATAAAAGTATGTTTTGAGAAAAATGATACTGATAACACAGGTGTAAATGTACTTAATGCAGACAACATAAACAGACCATTTTTGTCGCAGGGTGAAACTATTGATAACCTTCCCACAGATATCAAGTTATTGGGCAATACTTCGGCAGAATCAACATATTCTCAGCTATTACAGCAGATTATCCCACAACAGATGAATTCTCAAACTCCGGCAGCATTAAACTTTACAGGGATTCAAAATACTCCGGTAACAGGTTCGTTGTTAAATGAAAACGAAGTTAATAATTTAATTACTAAAATATTTAATGAAAATTTTAAAGGACGGGTTGGTGTAATATCAAAGGTTATTAACCCGGAGATAAGTGTTGTGTCTGGGAATCAGACGGTCGTAGATAGTGAAGTTAATCCTGAGACTCTGCTTAACTTACTTAAAAATGGGAATGCGGTTTCATTGGAAAGCAGTTCATTCAAAAAAAAACAGGGGTTGCTTATTTCACTTATAGCTATTGACAATAAAAATAATGTACCTGTTAAGTTGGCAGATGAAACTGGAAGTCAGGAAGATATTAACAATTCTAATTCTGATTTTAACAGTCTTACAGTCAAGCCGGGGGGGCAGATATTTCCTTTACATACGTTTCAAATATTTCAGAATTTTGTGTCGACTGAAAATACTTCGCAGAATAAGACACTTTATCGTGTGGAAGTGACACCTGTTAACGACTGGGAACAGAACAATGCTGAGATGAATTCAGTACCCCGGCAAAACAGCACTATTTCAAATGAACAGGGATTTAGTTATCAGCCAGATACACAAGTAAAAAAGGTTATGCAGAATAATTCTGCAGTCAAACACATTTTTAATAACTATGCACAGACTCAAACTACTGACTTTGCTGTTCTGAATAAATATGGGAGTGCAAAAAGGTATGTCGATAATGCAGGTACAGTTAGCCAGGGATCAGAAAGCGGAATACAATTTGTTGATAGTATAAATAGTAATCCGGATGCTTCAATTGGTAATGTTATGGTAACAAAAGAAGTTGCAGAGAGTGTTCTGAATAACAGTACTGAACTAAGCAATAATGTTTTTACTGATAATAAGATTGAAAATTCTCAGGTAAATATTTCTAAAAATAGTAAAGCTGAAAACAGCAAGGCAAATAATGTTATTCCCAAAAGCAGTTATATGCTAAAGAATACTATCCCGCTAATGCCGTATGAAGAGTATAAATTAATTGGACCTAATGTACAAGGACAAACATTTAATGAAGTAATTCCGGATACCAAACAGAGTGGTGTTGCTAACTTTGTTAATCAAAAAGGCTTTGAAAAGATAGCTGGAGCAGAAGATAAACTTGTCATAACCGAGAATACGAAACAGGTATCTACTACGTTTTTAACAAGTGATAACCAAGTACCAGTTAAGGTATCTGACAGAGCTAAAATAAACAATAAAAATGGTTTTATATCAGGTAAAGTTGAGAAATATCCCTTAAATTTTAGCGGTGATCAGGAATCATTATTGTTAAGTAATAATGATTATGGTCAGAACAGCAAGACAGTATTTAATGCTAAAGTAGTAAATTCAAAAGAGACTATAATTAAATCACCTGCAGTAGTGATGACAGAATCTACAAAAAATATAAATAAAAAAGTTATTTTGCCAAAAGCTGTTATTGACAATCAGCCTTCAGGGCAGAC